>JAEEGK010000603.1_pt1 | contig 89754 bp, 64 predicted proteins | sample 8958771 | NCBI WGS metagenome assembly JAEEGK01 (sample SAMN16246547, study PRJNA631951) | gut metagenome | biome: gut microbiome; feature: rumen; material: SC-attached | host: Bos | place: Iran: Karaj | collected 2018-10
TTCGCGGTTGATGTCCAGTACAACACAGACGTAGTTGTCGAGGTCGAGTCAGCTGCTCAATCCTGGATCCACTTCGTTGCTGTCAGGTCTCTCACCAGCGGCAAACTCGAGTTCAGTTTCGATGCGAATCCGAATCCGGACGCCAGGACCGGCAAGGTCACCGTCAAGGACAAGAACGGAAAGGTCAGCCCGATCACACTGACATTCGTACAGGCAGAGAAGAAGGTCATCAACGTAGGTGAGACGACTGATATTCCTGAGGAAGGAGGCCTCTTTGAGGTGGACATCCAGTACAATACGGACTTCGATGTCAAGGTTGCTGCGGATGCAAAGGACTGGATTACCTTCGTAGCTACAAGATCCCTTACCAGCGGGAAACTGCAATTCCAGATAGCTCCGAACGATGATGATGATATCCGTACAGGAACGGTAATCATCTATGACAAGAATGGATGGGCTGAACCTGTCAGTATCTCCTTCCGCCAGTTATCGAAAGTCAGGCGGGTACTGATGGAATTCTTCTATGCCTTGGACGGTCCTAACTGGAAGAAAAAGAATGGCTGGGGCACGGATGTTTCTCTGAATGACTGGGATGGTGTCAATCTTTATTATGAAGGCCATGACCTGCATCTTTGTTTCGATGAATTCGGTTTGAAGGGAGAGGTGCCGGAATGCATCGGAGAATTGACATCCCTGATTGAACTCCGTTTCGATTCTGAACCGGGATTGACAGGTACCCTTCCGAGTTCTTTTGCCAACCTGGTCAATCTCAAGAGCATAACCCTTTACAACACATCCATGACCAGCCTGCCGGATGTGTTCGGTGGAATGAAGGACCTGTCGTATGTTTTCATATTCTACAATCCTCTGATGGCAGGGCCACTTCCGGAAAGTCTGGGGAAGTCGGATAACATGCAAAGTTTTAGTATTTCAAGCAATCATTTTGAGGGTCCGATTCCCGCTTCATGGGCAAAACTAACTGACATACAAGGATTCAGCCTGGAGAATAACCACCTCTCAGGGAAAATTCCGGACACTTTCCTGAGTGTCAGTGGTGAAACTCTCGCCCACCGCCTGGAGCGTATCCTTCAGCAGGCCGACGGCTATAGTCTTGACATTACCGACCTGGATATGCCGGGATACTGGCCGCTAGGGACGATTACAAGCATAGATGGAAAGACATTCACCTTTGCTGATATCGTCAAGAAGAATAAATATACCGTCTACCTGTCCTGGGCCACTTGGTGTCCGTTCTCTTACACGTTGATGCCTCAGTTGAAGGAATATTACCAGAATTACAAGAAAGATGGGTTGGAGATAATCGCTACTATTTGGCACCCGGAGGATGTTAATGCCGATAATCATGGTTTCAACGAGGAAGAGCGGTTGTTCGAAGAACAGTACATCCATAAGAAAGGATACGATTTGTGGTATAACTTCTATTTCGCTCCATATTACGGCAATACACGCATCACCCATGCAGTTCCTGTATCGGAAGTATATGATAAAAACGGTAATGTCCTCTTCAGTACACAATACTTTATCAATGATCCAGTCCGCAAGAGATACGGAAAGAATGAAGATGATTTATGTACAGCAAAGGATCTGATACCATTCCTTGAAACCCTTCTCGGTCCTGCGGTGACTCCTGATCCTTATTCCTCGACCGACTATTCAAAGGACGGCGAGGTCATGACATTGCAGAAAGCATCGGTCGGCAAGGGCATCAACATCGTATTCCTGGGCGATGCATACACCGACAAGGATATGGATACCGGAGGCTTGTACGAGACCGTGATGCGACAGGCTATGGAAGAGTTCTTCGCAATCGAGCCGTACAAGACGTTCCGCAACCGCTTCAACGTGTACGCTGTGAAGGTGGTTTCGAGGAATGGAAGAGTCGGAGAAGGAAACCATACGGCTCTTGGTTCAGTCTTCGGCGGAGGAACGGATATCAATGGTGATCATGGCAAGTGTGTCGAATATGCCTTGAAGGTGCCAGGCATCACAGATACTCAAGACCTGCTCATCTCCGTACTGGTCAATACCAAGAATCAAGTTGGAACAACCTACCTCTATGAGTCTCATATGTGCGGGATCGCTTTCACAGCCAGCCTGGGCAACGACCCTGAATTATTCGGATCAACGCTCAGACACGAGTCTGGCGGGCATGGATTCGCATTCCTTGCAGATGAGTATTCCGAGAATAATTCCACGCCTCCTCAGAGTCATATCGATGAGTACACATCAAAATATGAACAGTATGGCTGGTTCGCAAACGTGGACTTCACAAACGATCCGACGAAAATCCACTGGAGCGCCTTCCTCTCCGACGACCGCTACAAGAACGAGGTCGGAATATTCGAAGGCGCAGCCCTGTACAACCATGGAGCATACAGGCCATCTGAGAACAGTATGATGAGGGACAACGCTGAGTACTTCAACGCACCTTCACGCTGGGCTATCTACAAGAGGATAATGCAGTTGAGTGGAGAATCCTACAGCTTCCAGACGTTCCTGGAATATGACGCCGTCAACCGAGGCAAAGCCTCGCAGGCTGCCGCAAGACCGCCTCTCAAGGCAGCGGCAAACGGCAGGAAGATCCAGCATTCCGCTCCTCCTGTGATCGTGCACAGATAGTAAACCATATTAATTCGTCAACGAATAAACAACCATAATTATGAAACGCCTCTTCCCCATCCTGCTTTGTGGACTGGCATCCCTGCTCTTCGGATGCAACACTACTCCGGACCCGGTCCTGACCGTCTCGCCGGAGAACCTCGCATTCTCCGCCGAAGGAGGAGCCCAGACCGTCCAGGTCAAGGCCAACAACCCTTGGACCGCCTCCGCTAGCGGTTCGGGGATTTCGGTCAATCCGTCTTCGGGAGAGGGTGACGCTACGGTTACCGTAACCGCTGCTGCCACCAGTTCCACCAACCCTGTTTCGGGTACCGTTGTCTTCAGGAGTGAAGGATTATCCGCCACGGTGTCCGTAACTCAGGACGAACGAAAGGTCATCCAGGTCGGGGACGTTATGGTCATCCCTTCAGAGGGTGGTACCTTTGCGGTTGATATCCAATACAATACCGAATATACAGTAGAGGTAGAGGCTTCCGCCAAGTCCTGGATATCTTTCCTGGGCACCAGGGCGCTGCAGAGCGGAAAGCTCGAGTTCAGGTTTGCCGAGAACCAGGACACCGATCCTCGTCAGGGCAAGGTGACCGTCAAGGACAAGTCAGGAAAAGTGTCAGACATCACGCTGACATTCGTCCAGGAAGAGAAGAAGGTCATCCAGGTCGGAGACGTGATGGAGATTCCTGCTGAGGGTGGTACATTTATGGTCGACATACAGTACAACACCGATTTCGACGTGGTCGTGGAGTCCGGAGCGCAGTCCTGGATCACCTTCGTGGCGACACGTGCCCTCAAGAGCGGAAAGCTGGAATTCAGCATCAAAGCCAATCCTAATCTTGACGTGAGGTCCGGCAAGGTCACCGTCAAGGACAAGACCGGGCAGGTAGGTCCTATCACGCTGACATTCGTACAGGCATTGCAGGCAGAGAATAGAATTAAAAACGCCCTGATGCAGATTTACGATGCCATGGACGGGCCGAACTGGAATATCACCGATAAGTGGGATCTTTCACAACCTTTTGTAAAGTGGAAAGGGGTTTCGTGGGATAAGGACACCCACGAACTCTCGTTAAATTTCAATAGATTTGGCCTGAAAGGAGATTTTCCAGACTGCTTTGACGATTTGCCTGAACTCTGTGTATTATCTCTTCAGCATGAACCTGAAGTCACCGGAACACTGCCTCCTAGTTTCGGGAGACTCAAGAGATTATCATATTTAGTCATTGGTTTTACTTCCATGACAAGTCTCCCGGACTTTTTCGGAGAGATGCCTATGGAATATGTTTCAATATTCAGTAACAAACTGATGAGTGGCCCTTTCCCGGAAACCATCGGCAGTAATCCCGGGTTGGAACATATGCGTTTTGAATCAAATGCTTTTACCGGAACGGTCCCGGACTCCTGGGCACGGCTGGGTACCGGATTGATAATCCGGGAATATTCCCTTGACGAACGGGTTCCCGATTCTTTCGTCACTTCTCCGGATGCTGACTGGTTGATCAATATGTACCTCGATCAGGTCGCACTCAGGACGACTCCTTTAGTGGTCGGAGACTATGACATCCCTGCATACTGGCCTAGAAGGGACATCAAGGATCTGGTTACCGGAAAGACTATAGACTATAAGGATATCGTTTCCGGGAACAAGGCCACGGTCCTGCTCAATTGGGCTACTTGGTGCCCTTACTCGAAGACTCTTATGCCGATACTGAAGAGGATGTATGATAAATACCATGGTGACGGATTGGAGATCATCGCTGGTTTCAACGCCGAATCCCCGACAGAGGATTCGGGCAAGCCGCTGAAGGATGTCCTCCAGGAAAGGAATTATGAACAGTGGTATAACTTCTGTATTTGGGACTTCTCTGGGGATGAGTGGAATATCTGGTGCTGCTCCGGCACGCCTTCGGCCATAGTGGTGGACAACAAGGGGATTATCATGAAATCCAGCTTGCGTAACGTTACCGACCATGCTAGGAACAGGTTCGGATACAGTGCTGCGCAGAATCTGATCCCTGTGCTTGAAGAGATCTTCGGCCCTCTGGAGGAGAATGAAGACTATACCTCTACGGACTATTCCAAGGACGGTGAGGTGATGACTCTCCAGAAGGCTTCTGTCGGCAAGGGTATCAACATAGTGTTCATGGGAGACGCCTATGCTGACAGGGACATGGACGCCGGCGGTTTGTATGAGACCGTGATGAGACAGTCGATGGAAGAGTTCTTCTCGATAGAGCCTTACAAGACCTTCCGCAACAGGTTCAACGTGTACGCAGTGAAGGTGGTATCCAAGAACGAGAAGACCGGCCCTGGTTATTCCACCGCCCTTGGTTCGGTAGCGACATACACTTCTATATCCACTGGAAATGAAGATAAAATATTCGAGTATGCTCTGAAGGTTCCTGAGATCAAGGACAAGAAGAACCTGCTGATCGGAGTTCTGGTCAATTCAGTCTCAGAGCGAGGCATCACATCGATGAGCGAGTCACTGCAGTCTGGAATAGCCTACTATGGATCCCACTACAACGATTATGAGGGATTCGGCATCACCCTGCGCCATGAAGCCGGCGGACACGGATTCGCCTTCCTCGATGACGAGTATGTCACCAACCAGGGCTCGGCACCTCAGGCCTACATCGACTTCCGCAACTCCATGTACCAACAGTATGGTTGGTACTCCAACGTGGACTTCACCAACGATCCGACGAAGGTCAAGTGGAGCGTCTTCCTGAACGACGACCGGTACAAGAACGAAGTCGGCATCTTCGAGGGTGGATCGCTGTATTCGAAGGGTGCATACAGGCCGTCCGAGAACAGTATGATGAGGGACAACTACGAGTACTTCAACGCTCCGTCCCGATGGGCTATCTACAAGAGGATCATGGAGCTGAGCGGCGAGACCGCTTCCTTCGAGAAATTCCTCGAATATGACGCCGTGAACCGCGCATCCGCATCAGCCGCTCCTAGGCCGCCTCTCAAGGCCGCGGCCGCACCTAAGCGCAGCACCGTTCACTCCGCACCACCGGTGGTAATCAAATAACCGGGGACTCCGGAATCACCCATATCTTCCCGGGCACGGATAGACTTGTCCCGTGTCCGGGAAGATTGTTTAATGAAGAATATTCATTAAATTTGTAAGTTATGTCAGAGTACATCGTATCAGCAAGGAAATACAGGCCCGATTCATTCGAGACGCTTATCGGGCAGGACAATATCGCACAGACCCTGAAGAATTCCATCATCAGGGGGAAACTGGCGCATGCGTACCTTTTCTGCGGTCCCCGCGGAGTGGGCAAGACAACGACCGCCAGGATATTCGCAAAAGCTATCAACTGTTCCAATCCTTCGGAGGATATGGAGCCTTGTGGCAAATGCGAGTCCTGCATCTCGTTCCAGGAAGGCCGCTCGTACTGTATCCACGAGCTTGACGCCGCGTCCAACAACGGAGTGGACGATATCAAGAACCTTATGGACAAGGTACAGATCCCGCCTCAGGTCGGAAAGTACAGCGTGTACATAATCGACGAGGTCCATATGCTCTCGACGGCTGCTTTCAACGCCTTCCTGAAGACACTCGAAGAGCCGCCGGCACACGCAATATTCATACTTGCAACGACTGAAAAGCATAAGATCCTTCCTACGATCCTTTCGCGTTGCCAGACCTTCGACTTCAACCGCATCAGCATCCCCGACATTGTCAGGAACCTCAAGACGATCGCATCGAAGGAAAATGTCTCGATCGACGACGAGTCCCTGCATGTCATCGCAATGAAGGCGGACGGCGCGATGCGTGACGCCCTGACCATATTCGACCAGACGGTGGCATTCTGCGGGACGGATGTCAAGTACGAGGAAGTACTCAAGAACCTCAATGTGCTGGACTATGATTATTCCTTCAGCCTGGTGGACTCGTTCCTGGCAGGAGATTTCGGTTCTGCACTCCTGAAGTTCGATGAGATACTATCGAAGGGATTCAATGCGCTTCACTTCTGCGCTGCGCTGAGTTCCCATTTCAGGGACTTGATGGTGACCAGGAACGGAGGGTTGGATTCGCTGCTGGAGCTTCCGGATTCACTGAAGAAGAGATATTCGGAGCAAGCTTCACGCTGCCCTATGAAGTTCCTTTACGATGCCCTGGCGATAACGACCGCCTGTGAGGCGGGCTACAAACAAGCCGTCAATCCGCGCCTGCACATAGAGTTCGCCTTGATGAAGCTTGCTTTCCTGGCCAAGGCTCCGGCGGCAGCTGAAGTTGCTCCGGCGCCTGCACCGGTGGCAGCCCGACCTGCAGCAGCCAGCGCAAAGCCGGCAGCTGTACCTGATCCGGCAGCTTCACCACAACCGGCAGTTTCACCAGAGCCGGCAGTTTCACCAGAACCGGCTCCAACTCCGGTGCCACGTGCGAGGAAGAAACCGGCCAAGACAGGTTCCGCCCTGTCCCTGACCTCGATACTCGAAGAGGAACAGGCCGCGAAAGCAACCGCCAAGACCCCTGCGGTGGCCGACGAGCTCCCTGATGACGAGAAAGTCCTGCAAGCCTGGAGCGGGATTCCTGATGATTATGCCTCCAGCCCGAGACTCGCGAACACCCTGAAGAACGCCCAGGTGGACATCCACACCGAGGACGGAATCAAGGTTCTCACCTTCAAGGTCAGCAATGCGTCCCAGGAAAAATGGATAAGGGACAACAGGCTTCTCTCACTGGAAGGAAATTTGCAGAACAAAGCCGGATCTTCCAAGATACGCCTTGAAGTCGGCGTAATCCCTGCGGAGGAGAAGGAGGCCCAGCCATACACCGACCATGAGAAGGCTACCGCGCTCATGGGGCAGAACGGGGAAATCCAGAGTTTGGTAAAAGACTTCGGTTTAGAAACGAAATAGCATATGAAACTTCGCTGCGAACAGCTTGTCAAGAAATACGGCATCAGGACAGTCGTGAAAGGCGTCTCGATGGAGATCAACCAAGGTGAGATCGTGGGTTTCCTCGGTCCGAACGGTGCCGGAAAAACCACAAGCTTCTATATGATTACCGGGCAGATAGTCCCGAATGGAGGCCGGGTATTCCTGGACGACGAAGACATCACTGAGCTCCCTATGTACAAAAGGGCCCAGAAAGGCATAGGATACCTTCCTCAGGAAGCCTCCGTATTCCGCAAGATGTCGGTGGAAGACAATATAATGTCCGTAATGGAGATGTCCGACATGACCAAGGAGCAGAGGGAGGAACGACTCGAGGACCTGATCAACGAATTCAACCTTTCCAAGGTGCGCAAGAGCCTCGGAATACAGCTCTCCGGAGGTGAGAGACGCCGCTGCGAGATCGCCCGGGCACTGGCCATCGACCCTAAGTTCATCCTGCTCGACGAACCTTTTGCGGGTGTGGACCCTATTGCCGTGGAAGATATCCAGTTCATCATCGCCAAGCTCAAGTACAAGGACATCGGAGTCATCATCACCGACCATAACGTGGGAGAGACACTGGCTATCACCGACAGGGCTTACCTGCTGTATGAAGGAACGATTCTCCAGCAGGGCACTCCGGAATCCCTCGCCGGAGACGAAGAAGTCCGCACCAAATACCTCGGCGGCGGCTTCGTACTGAAGAAGTCCGTCTCCGTGGAAAGGGCGAAGGCCGAACACGAAGCCCTAGAGGCTGCCAGGAGGGCCGAATCAGAGAGGATCGCAGCGATCGTCGAAACGGAGACCACGGAAGAGACAGGACGAACTACTGATAACGAATGACAATGAAAAGGCTTTCCTTCATATTGTCCGTGATGGTACTTGGATTGCTGACCGCACTCGATGCGGCCGGGCAGGCCCAGGTATATACACGCAAGGAAAAGCTTAAGGATTTCACTGCGAAGACCACCAAGGTCGTGCTGTCCGGAGAAGAGTTCCTGGACGAGGCGCTCAAGGAAAGCGTGGCGTCGACATGGACGCTCTCCCCTTACGAGTTCTGCACCAACGAAGAGTTCCAGAAGCTCAAGACCAGCGACAATTTCTATTTCCTGATCGTAGCCTCGAGCCGCCAGAAGAAAGAAGAAGAGCCTGGCTTGGACATGCTCACCCTGGTAAAGGGCGGAGAAGGTGCATCCAAGTCCATCGACGGGATGCTCGAAGTGGTAAGTTTCCCGTTCAGGGCCGCCCGCTTCCCGAGCGGAAGGGAGTTCACCCTGCTTCCTGCCTTCCTGCATATCATCCAGGACCACGTCTCCACCCTCGCCGACACCGAGATGAAAGCATATTCCAACCTCTCGGCGAAAGACACGAAGAAGCTGAATACCAAAAGAATATATTTCTGGGAAGAAGACCTTTCGAAGCAAGTAGGCAGCCATGTCAGGGAATCCCTTGACGAGGACATCATCATAGAAGAGGACGATGAGGACGTGGACAAGGTATTCGATGCCGGGGAGGTGAACACAGTTGTCAGCTATGTCGTGGCGCCGGATGTTCCGGTTGACGGCTCCGTATGCTACAAGATGCTGATAGGATCCGACACCCTAGAACTGTATTATTTCAAGAAGCACAAGATCACTTCGAAGAACGGAAAGGGCTTCCTCGCAAGCGATCTGAAAGCCATTAAAAGCATCAGGAAAAGATGATCACCGGTAAAGCGGCCTGCGGGATGCAGTATGCAGTCAAGAAGGGCGGCAATGCGGTCGGCTACTGTTCCCTGACGATCAAGTGCGGAACACGCGACGAAGGAGACTTCCACAACGGAATAGCCCATTTCACGGAGCATACGCTGTTCAAGGGTACCGGGCACAAGAGCGCCCGGGTCATCAACGGTTATCTCGACAAACTTGGAGGCGAGCTGAACGCATTCACCACCAAGGAAGAGATAGTCATTCATTCTACGGTTCTCAAGGAAGACCTGGGCAAGGCTGCGTCGCTGTTGCTGGAACTGGCCACCTGCCCTGCCTTCCCTGAAGAAGAGATCGAAGTCGAAAGAGGAGTGGTCATCGATGAAATCAACTCCTACAAGGACTCCCCTGCCGACGATGTCTACGACAAGTTCGAAGAGGCCCTGCTGGCCGACCACCCCCTCGGGAAGACCATCCTGGGAACGGCGGCAAGCGTCAGGAAGATAACTTCCGCGGAGCTGAGGGAATTCGTCAGGGAGCGGTTCACTCCCGGGAATATGGCTCTGGCCATAGTGGCGGACATCGATGAACGGAAGATGGAGGAAGCCGTCCTCAAGCTTGCCGGCAAGGTTTTCGACGGAGACTGGCAGGAAAGCAAGGAAAGGCTCCTGGTCCCGGTCAACGGAACTCCTGTATTCAACCGCACCGTCAACAAGAAGAACCACGAAGTGAATGCGGTCCTGGGAGGCCTTGCCCCGTCCCTGTACGACAAGGACGACCGGTTCCCGGCGATCCTTCTGAACAACATCATCGGAGGCCCTGCATCAAATTCCCTGCTCAATGACCTTCTGCGGGAAAAGCATGGTTGGGTATATGGAGTCGAAAGCTCCTACACCCAGTACTCCGAGACCGGAGTAATGGCGATAAGCCTGGGGTGCGAACGCGCGAACCTCGAGAAATGCCTTGCTGCTGTCCGGAAGGTCATCCGGAAGATGCAGGACGAACCGCTTTCAGGATCTGCGCTCAAGGCAGCCAAGAAGCAGTTGCTCGGGCAGCTGGCGATCAGTTCCGACAACGGGGAGACCCAGTGCCTTTCGATGGGAAAGAGCCTGGTTTCATTCGGGAAGGTTTCATCCGACCAGGAGAACCGAGAAGCGATCTGCTCCATCTCGGCAGAAAGCCTCCAGAGGGTTGCTCGCAACACCTTCGACCCGGAGAGGACATCTTCACTGATATTCCTGTAAATACCACAATATGAACCGGATAGTCCTTTCACTCTTCACACTCGCATCACTGCTGGCCGCCGCTTCATGCAGCGAAGGATCGTCATCCCTCCCTGAGCCGTATGGACCTGTGCCGACTCCTCAGCAACTGGCCTGGCAGAAGATGGAAATGAATATGTTCTGCCATTTCGGGCCGAACACTTTCACGGGGATGGAATGGGGCCTCGGGACGGAAACCGAGGACATATTCAATCCAACCGCCCTCGACTGCGGCCAATGGGCTGCGATTGCCAAGGCGTCCGGATTCAAGGGCATAATCATCACCGGAAAGCACCACGACGGCTTCTGCCTGTGGCCTAATCCAGTCAGCAACCACACTGTGGCGCAGAGTCCGTGGAAAGAAGGCAAGGGAGATGTCCTCAAGGAACTCTCTGAAGCCTGCCGGAACGAAGGTTTGAAATTCGGGGTATATGTCTCCCCCTGGGACAGGAACGATCCACATTACGGCTCTCCTGAATACAACGACGTATATGTCAAGACGCTGGAAAGCGTCCACGGAGGCGCCTACGGAGAAGTATTCGAACAGTGGTTCGACGGAGCCAACGGAGAAGGCCCGGACGGGAAGAAGCAGGAATATGACTGGCCGTTGTTCCACAGCACGGTCCTGAGGCTGATGCCGGATGCGATTATGTTCAGCGACGTGGGTCCGGGATGCCGCTGGGTCGGCAACGAAAGGGGCGAAGCCGGAAGGACTTCCTGGAGCCGGATGGATGTCGAAGGTTTCACTCCTGGGGCAGGAGCCCCGCCTAACGAGGTGTTGAATGAGGGCCAGGAAGACGGAGCGGTATGGCTACCTTCCGAGACCGATGTCTCCATCCGTCCGGGATGGTTCTGGCGTGAAAGCGAGAACGGCTCAGTGCGTTCGGTGGAGAATCTCGTCGGCCTCTATTACACCAGCGTGGGACGCAATTCCCTGCTGCTGCTCAACGTCCCTCCGGACACTTCCGGGAGGATCGATCCGGTGGATTCCGCAAGGCTCGCGGGTTTCCGCGCAGCGCTTGACGAGATATTCAGTACCGATCTGGCGAAGGGCGCAAAGGCCGCCACTGACGTTACCAGAGGCAGAAAGTTCAAGGCAGCCAACATGTTGGATGAGGACTACGATTCCTGCTGGGCTGCCCCAGACGGCATCACCAAGGCCACTCTGACATTCACCTTGGCCGGAGAAAAGACGTTCAACCGAATCCTGCTCCAGGAATACATTCCACTGGGCCAGCGGGTAAAGGCTTTCTCGGTGGAAGTCATCCTCCCGGACGGCAGTTGGAAGGAAGTCGCCTCGGAGACCACAATAGGTTACAAACGCATCATCCTTACGGACAGAGTCACGACCACCGCAGTCCGGATCCGCATCGACGAGTCTCTCGCCTGCCCCGTCCTCAACCGCTTCGGCCTCTTCCTGGACGGAATCACAGGATAATCATTATCTTTGAAGATATGGAATCGGCGTCTGAGAAATACCTTCGGGAGCATTCGAGTCCACAGAGCGAGGCTCTGGAGTGGATCGAAAAGCAGACCAACATCAGGACGAACTATCCGAGGATGCTTTCGGGAGCGGTCCAAGGCCGCCTGCTGACAATCCTCGCAGAAATATCCAATGCCCGCAATGTCCTGGAAATAGGTACTTTCACAGGTTATTCCGCCACCTGCCTGGCTTATGGACTCCCGGAAGAAGGGCACATCGACACCCTTGAAATAAACGATGAACTTGAAGACCTGATCAGGGAAGGATGGTCGAGAGCCGGAGTCGAAGGTAAGATAACCCTACACATCGGCGATGCCAGGAAAACTATCGCTACCCTCGAAGGGCCGTACGACCTGGTCTATATCGATGCCAACAAGAGGGAGTATTCCGAATACTACGACCTGGTCTTCGACCTCGTACGTCCCGGAGGGCTCATCCTTGCGGATGATGTGCTCTGGGACGGGAAACTTTGGCAGGATCCGCTGCCGCAGGACAAGCAGACCCTGGGCATCGCTGCCTTCAACGACAAGGTTATGGCGGATCCGAGGGTGGAATCCGTCCTCCTCCCTATAAGGGACGGCCTCAACGTAATCCGAAAGAAATGAACTAATAATACAATATTATGAAAATCAAGAACTTACTGCTGATTGTAACAATCCTGGCCGCAGCCGCCTGCTCGACATCCAAGAATGCCAAGCCAATCAAGGTGAAGGTTCCTGCCCGTCCTGCCGGACAGGAGAACGTCATCGGACTCACCGTGCCTGCCATCGACACCGTAAGGGTCGGATTCGTAGGGCTCGGTATGAGGGGCTCCTCGGCCGTGGAAAGATACACGTATATTCCAGGAGTGAAGGTCGTCGCCCTTTGCGATGTCCTGCCGGAGAATGTTGAAGCAGCCCAGAAGACGCTGTCCGACAGGGAGTTCCCTCAGGCGACGGGTTATTCCGGGGACACCGAGATTTACAAGCAGCTGTGCGAAAGGGATGACATCGACCTGGTATATATATGCACCGACTGGGTACACCACGTCCCTATCGCCCTTTACGCGATGGAGCACGGTAAGAATGTCGCAATAGAAGTACCTGCAGCTACTTCCCTGGATGAAATCTGGGCTCTGATAAACATGTCCGAGAAGACCCGGAAGCATTGCATGATGCTGGAGAACTGCTGCTATGACTTCTTCGAAATGTCATGCCTCTCGATGGCGCAAGCCGGAGTGTTCGGTGAAGTCCTGCACGTGGAAGGAGCTTACCTGCACAGCCTCGATGAATACTGGGACCGCTACTGGAACAACTGGAGGCTGGATTTCAACCGCACCCACAAGGGTGACGTCTATCCTACCCACGGACTCGGTCCAGTGGCACAGGTGCTGAACATCCACAGGGGCGACCGTTTCAAGACCCTGGTGGCGATGGAGACCAAGCCGGTGAACGGGCCTGCCCAGGTCAAGCGCCAGACCGGAGAGGAGTGCACCGATTTCCAGAACGGAGACGAAGTCAACACAATGATACTCACCGAGAAAGGCAAGACTATCCTGATTTCGCACGATGTCCTCACTCCAAGGCCGTACAACCGTATGTACCAGATTGTCGGTACCGAAGGATATGCTGCCAAATACCCGGTCCAGCAGATCATGCTCAGTCCGCACCGTTCCCTTTCTCCGGAAGACATCGCAGCGATGCAGGAGGAATACCGCAACCCTATCCTCACCCCTGAACTTGAGGAACTTGCCAAGAAGGTCGGCGGACACGGCGGAATGGACTTCATCATGGACTACCGCCTCATCTACTGCCTCAGGAACGGCCTGCCTCTGGACATGGACGTATATGACCTGGCAGAATGGTGCTGCCTGGGCGAACTCGGAGCCATCTCGATCGAAAACGGTTGCATGCCGGTGGAAGTACCTGACTTCACCAGGGGCGCCTGGGACGAAGTGAAAGGCTTCTCGTACGCTTTCGCGAAGTAGCACAATAATGTAAATATCCATTATCCCGCAGATTTTCTTAAATTTGTGGGATAATTGTTTGAATATGGAAAAGAACTTCAAGAGAACCCTGGTGACTTGTGCGCTTCCTTACGCCAACGGTCCCGTCCACATCGGCCATCTCGCCGGAGTCTATGTACCTGCTGACATCTATGTAAGGTACCTGAGGATGCGCGGCGAAGACGTGCTGTTCATCTGCGGATCGGACGAACACGGGGTTCCTATCACCATAAAGGCCCGCACCCAGGGTGTGACGCCCCAGGACATCGTGGACAAGTACCACGGGATCATCAAGGATTCCTTCATGAAGCTTGGCATCAACTTCGACATATATTCCAGGACCACTTCCAAGGTCCACGACAAGAATGCCTCGGAGTTCTTCCGCAAGCTCTACGATGACGACAAGTTCATCACCAAGGAAAGCGAGCAGTATTACGATCCTGAGGCGAAGACCTTCCTGGCCGACCGCTATATCATCGGCACCTGCCCTAAGTGCGGAAATCCGGGAGCTTACGGCGACCAGTGCGAAAAATGCGGAAGCACGCTGAGCCCGGAGGAACTGATCGATCCGAAATCCAAGCTGAGCGGAGCCCAGCCTGTCAAGAAGAAGACCAAGCACTGGTACCTGCCTCTGGACCGCTACGAGCCTTGGCTCAGGGAATGGATCCTGGAGCAGCACAAGGAATGGCGTTCCAACGTCTATGGCCAGTGCAAATCCTGGCTGGACGGAGGCCTGCAGCCTCGTGCCGTCAGCCGCGACCTGGACTGGGGTGTTCCCGTTCCGGTGGAAGGTGCTGAAGGAAAGGTCCTTTACGTTTGGTTCGACGCTCCCATCGGCTACATATCCAACACCCAGGAACTTCTCCCTGAAAGCTGGGAGAAATGGTGGAAGGATCCGGAAACCCGCCTCATCCATTTCATAGGAAAGGACAACATCGTATTCCACTGCATCGTATTCCCTTCGATGCTCAAGGCCGAAGGCAGCTACATCCTTCCTGACAACGTCCCTTCCAATGAGTTCCTCAACCTCGAAGGTGACAAGATCTCCACTTCCCGCAACTGGGCAGTGTGGCTCAATGAATATGTGGATGATTTCCCGGGCCAGGAAGACGTGCTCAGGTACGTGCTCTGCGCCAACGCTCCGGAGACCAAGGACAACGACTTCACCTGGAAGGACTTCCAGCAGAGGAACAACAGCGAGCTCGTCGCCATATTCGGAAACTTCGTGAACAGGGCCGTGGTCCTGACGCACAAGTATTTCGGAGGGAAGGTCCCAGCCAATCTCAAGCCGGAACCAATTGATTCCGAGACGCTTGCACAGATTCCGGCGCTCAGGGAGAGCCTGGAGGCGAACATCGGGACATTCCATTTCCGCGAGGCCTTGAAAGATGCCATGAGCATCGCCAGGGTCGGCAACAAGTACATTTCGGACACCGAGCCTTGGAAAGTCGCCAAGACCGATATGGACCGTACGGCTTCGATCCTGTACACCTCGCTGCAGATTTGCGCCGACCTTGCTATAGCTTTCGAACCGTTCACTCCTTTCGCTGCCGAGAAGCTGCGCAAGATGCTCGGAATAGGCATCCAGGCCGGAACAGACCACCGCAAGGGCGAAGGCACCCCTACGGTCAACTTCTTCAAGGAAGGCGAATCAAGGGCCCTGCATACGGTTCCTGCCACCGGGGACGGTCCTGTGGTTTCATGGGAGGACCTCGGGAAGACCGACATAATCAAGGCCGGCCACCAGATCGGTGAGGCGGAACTCCTGTTCAGCAAGGTGGAAGACAGCGTGGTCGAGGCCCAGGTAGCGAAGCTCAAGGCGACCAAGGAAGCCAACGAAGCTGCCGCCAAGGAGGCAGAGGCCAAAGAAGCGGCAAGCCATATCGCCGAACCTAAGCCGGAAGTAACTTTCGACGATTTCGGGAAGATGGACATCCGTACGGCTACCGTCCTCGCCGCTGAAAGGGTTCCGAAGACCGACAAGCTCCTCAAGCTGAGCATCGACACCGGAATCGACAGGAGGACGATCGTTTCCGGAATAGCCGAATACTATTCTCCGGAAGAAATGGTCGGGAAGCAGATCTGCATCCTGGCGAACCTGCAGCCGAAGGTAATCCGCGGAATCGAATCCCGCGGAATGATCCTGATGGCCAAGCAGGGCGATGGCAAGATGCGCTTCATCACCCCTCAGGAAGCCGTCGTGAACGGAGCCACAATCAACTGACAACACAACACAAGACCATGACCAGGAATATATTGACCCTTGCACTGGCTGCAGCCCTGGCAATCGCCGGCTGTACCCCGAAAACCGCAACCCTGACGAAGTCCGGACTCGATCCGAAGGACTTCGAGGCTGAAAGGAACGGTAAGAAAACCGCCCTGTACACCCTGACCAATGAGGCCGGGATGGAAGTATGCATCACCAATTTCGGAGGCAGGCTGGTATCCGTCATGGTTCCGGACAGGGATGGAGAGTTCAAGGACGTGATCCTTGGTTTCGACAATGTCAAGGACTACTTCCCGGAGAACAACCAGACCGACTTCGGCGCCTCGATCGGCCGCTACGCCAACCGCATCAAAGACGGCAGGTTCACCCTGGACGGAGTCGAATACCAATTGCCGCAGAACAATTACGGCCACTGTCTCCACGGTGGTCCTGAAGGTTGGCAGTACCAGGTCTATGACGTCCTGGAGGCAGACTCCAGCCACCTGAAGCTCGAGATGGTTTCCCCTGACGGGGATTCAGGCTTCCCAGGCAAGGTTACCGCCCATGTTACATTCACCCTCACCGAGGACAACAAGATCGACATCCGCTACGACGCAGTCACCGATGCTCCGACCATCATCAACATGACCAACCACGCCTACTTCAACCTGTCCGGAGACCCTGCGAACCACAGCATATGCGAAGACTCCCTGCGCATCAATGCCGTTGAATTCACACCGGTCGATTCGACATTCATGACGTCGGGCGAGATCGTCACTGTCAAGGGAAGTCCGATGGATTTCTACAAGATGAACTTGATCGGACAGAGGATCGATTCAAATTATGACCAGCTCCGTAACGGCAAGGGCTACGACCATAACTGGGTGCTCAAAACGAACGGCGACGACACCGTACCGGCAGTCGAACTCTACTGCCCTGCCACCGGCATCCTGTTGCAGGAATATACCGACGAGCCTGGAGTGCAGGTATATTCGGGAAACTTCCTGGACGGGACGGTGACCGGCAAGAAGGGTGTTGTGTACGGCTTCCGTACGGCTATCTGCCTTGAGTCCCAGAAATATCCTGATACCCCTAACAAGCCGGAGTGGCCGTCAGCGGTGCTGAGGCCGGGTGAAACTTATGAAAGCCACTGCGTTTTCGCTTTCTCTGTGAAACAGTAGTCTTTATTTTTCGCGCCCGAGCCTGACCTTGACGGCCTTGAGCGCCTTCTGGACTTTTATCATCTCCGTCATCACTTCGATTTCCCTTTCGGAATCGGAGACGGTCTGCGCTTTGCCGAGTTCCTCTCTCAACTCGCTCACCCTGTTCTCCAGCCGGCTCGACTGGTATACCAGGATTGCCTTAGGGACGAACTTTGTTAGCCAGGACCCTTTGGACATCATCGAATCACGGAGGTTCTTGACGGAAAGGTCATACTGTTCGTCGGTGGACAGCTGGGCGGCCACGTAAGCCATGGTCCGGTCGGCCCCGTCGAGCATCCTCTTCACTATCTCCTCCTGGGAGAAGCCTTCGTAATATTGCTCCGAATAGAAATCGTAAGCCGCCTTGTAGGCAGGATTGATGAATACCGAACCGTCCGCCTCCAAGGCCTGGTCTATGAACTCGAACACCGTCTGGCGGTCTTCCTCCGATTCGGCGAAGAAATCCGAATCACTCTGGAACTCGAGTCCGGTGGTTCCGTAGGTCAGGATGAAACCTAGCAGGTCCCGCTCGGCCTTGCCCATGATACGGTTGGTCTCCAGCGACTCGATACCGGTCAGGACAGGCTGGACCGGTCCACGTCCGGCCTCCGGAGTCCTGGACGCTGAAGAGGCTTCTGCCCGGTCCTGCGTCTTCTTCTCTGATATGATGGTCCTGGACCTGGTGGATGAAATCCTCTCCTCCAGAGCCTCGCGGCGGATGTCGAACTTCCGGCTTAGGAATCCGATGTATGACTCCCTCTTGATCGGGTCAGGAATATCGGCCACCGTGTCCGCGATGTCGTTTATGACGTTCGCCCTCTTCAGCGGATCGCCGCCGGTACCTTCCATCAGCAGCGTGCTCTTGAAGTCCACGAAATCCTGTTCGTTGGTTTCGATGAATTCCTTGACCTCCGCGAGGGAATGTTTCCTGGAATATGAATCCGGATCGTCCCCGTCAGGCAGGAGCACGACCTTCACGTTCATACCCTGCTTGAGGAACATCCCGATTCCGCGCAGTGCCGCATGTATCCCTGCAGGATCGCCGTCGTACATTATCGTGACATTCTCCGTGAAGCGCCTGATCAGGCGGATCTGCCCTTCGGTCAGGGCAGTACCGCTGGAAGCCACTACGTTGGTGATTCCGAGCTGGTGCATCGACAGCACATCCAGGTAGCCCTCCACGAGATAGCACTTGTCCTCCCGGGACATCGCATTCTTTGCGAACCAGATGCCGTAAAGCGACTGGTTCTTGACGTATATCGATGATTCCTTGGAGTTTACATATTTAGCATAAGGCTTTCCCTCGACCTTGGACTTGAGGGTCCTGGCACCGAACGCAATGACCCTGCCGCTCACAGAATGGATCGGGAATATGACCCTTTCCACGAATCGGTCGTGGAGGTCGGGACCATCATCATACTTGGCGCACAGGCCGGTTTCCAGGAGATATTCATCCTTGAAACCCTTTGCCTTGGCTGCATCAGTGAAGGAATGCTTGTCCGACGGCGCCCAGCCCAGACCATACTTTTCGATGGTCTCGTCTTCAAGGCCCCTGGTGTGGAAATATGAGAGGCCGACGGCCTTGCCCTCCCCTTCCTTCAGCTGTTCCTGGAAGAAAGTCCCGGCATATTCCGAAACAAGGAGGAGGCTTTCGTTGCGCTGCCTGCTGGCAATCTGCTCGGCGGTTTCCTCTTCCTCTTCGATCTCGATGTTGTATTTCTTCGCAAGGTACCGGAGGGCGTCCGGATAGGACATATGCTCGTGTTCCATCACGAATCCCACCGCGGAACCTCCCTTGTGGCAGCCGAAACAATAATAGATTCCCTTGGCGGGTACGACATGGAAAGAAGGAGTTTTCTCGTTATGGAACGGACAGCATCCCCACCAGTCGGCCCCGCGCTTCTTGAGAGTCACGAAGTCGCCCACCACCTCTTCGATGCGGGCGGTGTCGAGGATCTTCTGTATCGTTTCCTGAGAGATCATTCCCCTGGCTCGTCAACCTTTTCGAATTCGACTTCCTTGGCATCTCCGATTCCGGATGCGTCGATTTTGCCTGCTGGTGCTCCTGGTGCATCTTCCGGCTTCGGCCCAAAGCGGATTTCGTATTCCTTCCTAGCCTTGCCTATCTTGTAGGTGGATATGATTTCAGAGACACCGTAAAGGATCATGAACAGTCCTGCTATTACGCTCATCACCTTGATGGTCAGAGGGTTGAAAAGCAGGAAGGCACCTCCGACAATGGCGCAGACCGACAGGATCAGGGAGGAGAACCCCGAACCTAGCATCGAAAGCGTGCCGGCAACGGCGAGGAGCTGCAGGGCGCCGAACAGGATCAAGGCTATTCCTATCAGATAGACTATGATTCCGGCTATCCACTGCGGGTTGAAGAACAGCAGCAGACCCAGGAGGAGGTCCAGGCAAGCATTGATTACGAGCATCTGGTACATTCCCTGTTCCCTGTTCTTCTTGATTCCGTACACGAGGGACACCAGGCCAGCCACTATCAGGAGGGCTGCGATGATCTTGACCACCGTTGTCGGGGCATTGTTTCCGAAAACCAGGACCAGGCCGATGCCTATGGCGCCGGCAGCCCTGACCAGGCTGCTGAACTTTGTCTTATATCCGAATGCTATCATCTTCCTTGCAATTGCAACAATTACAAAAATAAGAAAAATTGCTATATTCGTGAATATGTTTTTTGATACGCACAACCACAGCCAATTCTCTTTCGATGGCGGGAAGACGTCGGTGGAAAAAAGCGTCAAGGCAGCCATCGAAAAGGGTCTCGGAGGAATATGTTTCACCGACCATTGTGATTTCTACGTCCCGCAGATTCCGGAAAAGACCGGTCCTGCGGTTGCAGAAGTTTTCGATGTCCGCGCCCAGCAAGCCGAGATCGACAGGGTCGGCGGCATGGTCGCCGAAGGTGCCTTCGGCAGGACTGCAGCAAAGAAATTCAAGGTCCTGAAAGGTATCGAGATCGGGCTTGGGGAGAATAACCGGGACCTTGACCGCAACCTGCTGGCAGCACAGCGTTTCGACCAGGTGACCGCTTCGGTACACTACCTGGAGGACACTGATCCGTATTACGGACATTACTACAAGGGCAAGAACTGGAAGGAAGCATACGGCAGGTACCTCGAGACTTTGCTGAGGGAAATGAAATGGCTGGGGGACTTCGATGTGATGGGACATTTCGACTATGTGGTCCGGTATGCCCCGTACCCGAAGGAGAGCATCCTGTACAAGGATTTCCCCGGGCTGATGGACGAGATCCTGCGTTATCTCGCCGAGAACGGGAAAGGACTGGAGATCAACACCAAGTCCTACAGGCAATATGGCCTCAGGACCCCGCAGCTGGACCGCGACATCCTGATCCGCTACCTCGAACTCGGAGGGGAAATCATATGCCTCGGTTCAGATTCGCATGATCCTCAGCAGGTTGGAACCAAATTTGATTACTTCGCACAGTACGTCAAGATGTTCGGCTTCCGGAGGCTCGGACATTTCGAGGACAGGAAACTTAAGATGGTAACCATATGAAAGGATTGATAGGAAGAATACTGCTGGCGTCCCTGTTGCTGCTGCCGCTCTTCAGTGTCAGCGCATATGCCCAGCTGGATGCGGCCACCATGGCCAAGCGGCAGGCTCGCAAGAACCTGGTGATCCGCGAGTGGAACACCGATGCAAAGACCCAGACCAAATGGCTGGACAGGATCACCACTTACGATGACCAGGGCCGGAAGATCGAGGAGATCGAATACACCAGGTACGGCCAGAAATGGCGCGAGACCTTCGAATACGGAGCGAACGGAAAGATCAGCAAGAACATCATCTACAACGAGAAGAACAAGCCGAGCGCCATCCGGAAATACGAATACAACCCGGACGGGACCAAGAAGAAGCAATACAACTATGCCCCCAACGGCAAGTTGCAGACCGTGAAGGTTTTCGAATATACAATCCAGGAGTGAGATGGACGATGTCTCCAGCACCTCCGGAGTGATTGCCTCGATGGAGGCCATTTCCTTGGAAGAGATGGATGCGGTAAAACTCATGAACCGCATCGACACCAAGTACGTCACTACCGAAGGAACGGCACTGAAGATATTCAGGGACGCGGCGGCGATGGGCTACCGCGCCTGCGAGATAGAGGGTAAAAGGGTCACTTCCTACCATTCGATGTATTATGATACTCCCGACCTGGAGATGTTCCGCATCCACCGGTCCGGACGCAAGGTGAGGCAGAAGATCAGGGTGAGGACATACCGGATCACCGGAATGACCTTCCTGGAGGTCAAGAGGAAGAACAACAAGGGCCGGACGAAGAAGAAGAGGATGAGGTTGCCGGAAGGATATTCATTGACCGATCGCTGGTCGAAGGAGGCGGAGGAATTCGTCGGAAAGGAATCCTGGTACAGGCTTCAGGAAGTCTCACCCGCCTGCACGACGGATTTCAGAAGGGTGACGCTGGTCAACAAGGAGAGGACCGAAAGGATAACATTCGATGCGTCACTGGAGTTTACGAACCCCCGCACCGGGCGGGAAGCGAGACTGGAAGATGCCGTGATCATAGAACTGAAGCAGGATGGAAGGGCGGATTCCACGATGAGACGCATCCTGCTCGAACACAGGGTGCACCCTCTCAGGGTGAGCAAATACTGCATGGGCACAGTATTGACCGACCCGACAGTCCATCCTGGCAGGTTCAAGGAAAAAATAAGAGGAATAGAAAAGATAACCGGAAATAAAACAAATCGCTGATTATGAGGATATTTTTAAAGATATTAATCGTCCTGTCGCTGTTTGCTGCAGCTTCTTTCCTGGCCTCGGCCCAGACTGACAGCACTGCAGTGGCCGATGAATTCACAGGAGCGGAATTCGACCCGGAAATCGCCGCCGAGAACGGTTACGAGGTAACTGTCGACGAGGCCGGGAACTACAAGGTCAAATCCACCGCCTCAGCGGTCTGGGATGCAATACTCGGCCTGCTAAAGCTATTCCTGTTCAATCTGGCGGTGAGTTTCATCATCGTCCAGTTCCTGTATTATCCTAAGAGCCGCAGGGTCGATTACTACTTTACCTTCTTGGTATTCTCGTCAGCCATGTTCCTGCTGCTTTTCGTGATGAACAACCTGAGCCTCCAGATCGGATTCACGATCGGCCTGTTCGCCATCTTCGGAATGATCCGGTACAGGACAGAAACGGTGCCTGTACGGGAAATGACCTATCTGTTCATCATCATAGCAGTATCGGTCATCAACGGCATCGGTGCGGATATCCCGTTCGGTGAACTCGTCGCGGCCAACGTGCTGTTGATTCTGCTGATCTGGGTGTTGGAGTCAAAGGGTGCCATCGGGAAGCGGACATCCACCAAGCTGGTCATCTACGACAAGATAGAACTCATCGTGCCGGAAAGGCGGGCAGAACTGGTCGCCGACCTTGAGAAGAGGACCGGTATGAAGATAAGGGACATCCAACTCGGTCAGGTTGATTTCCTGAAGGACTCAGCCTGGCTTAAGGTTACCTATGAACTCGAGAACGGACAGGACGGTTCCCTTGACGGACTGAGAAGGACCAAAGATTTCGAATAGCCATGACACTGAAGAAAAGAGAGAATCTTGTCTATCTGATAGTTTGGGTCACCTGGTTCCTTATCCCTCCGATAAAATGGATCCTGGAAAACACACCCGGGGTACCCGGAGATAATTGGAACGAGCTGAGCCGACAGTTGCTGTCCATCGTACCTTTGTTCATCTTGTTCCTGATCCATAACTTTCTGATTCTTCCTATCCTGATCAAGAGAGGCAAGACTGGCAAGTACTTTCTGTTTTGCTGGCTATTACTCACTGCTTTTTCTATTAGCCTATTTGCCTTTCACAAGAGAATTGAACCACTTGAAAAGGAATCATACCATAATCCTTTTCTTCCTGAAGTGGTAATGATCCTGACAGGAATGCTGGTCGTCGGTGGCAATCTAGCTAATGCACTGGGGTTTAAGCATATACAAGAAGAACAGTATATAAAGGACCTGGAAAGGGAAAAACTGGAAGCCCAGCTGAAGTACCTCAAATACCAGATCAGTCCCCACTTCTTCATGAATACGCTGAACAACATCCATGCGTTGGTCGATATCGCCCCGGAAGAGGCCAAGGACAGCATCGTCAATCTTTCAGGACTGATGCGTTACCTGTTGTACGAAGGAGACAAGTCCACCATCCCTCTGAAAAAGGAAATCGATCTCCTTAATCAGTATATTTCCCTTATGAAGCTCAGATTTGATGATTCCGTCAAAGTATCCTTTACCTATCCCGAAGTGATTCCCAAAATGGAAGTACCTGTCCTGCTTTTCATTTCATTCGTGGAAAACGCATTCAAACATGGGGTATCTTACCAGCACGAGAGCTTCATAGACATAACCCTTGAATATCAAGGCGACAGGCTCCTTTTCAGCTGCCGCAATTCGTGCCCGGAAGAAAAAAGTATCGATGAGGGAGGAGGTATCGGCATAACCAATTCTCGAAGACGCTTAGCACTCATGTACGGGGATGATTACAAGATGGATATCATCAACCGTGACAACATCTATACAGTATCGGTCGACATCCCGTCAGCAATAAAACAAGTATAATATGATACGCTGCATCGCAATAGATGACGAGCCTCTGGCTCTCAAGCAACTTGAGTCTTACATAAACAAGGTCGGTTTCCTCGAACTGGAAGCCGCATGCAACAGTGCTGTCGATGCTTCGAAGGTTCTCGCCAGCCAACCGGCAGACGTCTTGTTCTGTGACATCAACATGCCTGACCTGGACGGAATGAGCTTCGTCAAATCCCTGGCAAGCCAGCCTATGGTCGTATTCACCACGGCATATTCCGAATATGCGGTGGAGGGTTTCAAGGTCGATGCCGTCGATTACCTGCTCAAACCTTTCGGATTCAACGACTTCGAAAAAGCCGCCCTCAAGGTGAAGCGGTTGTACGACTTGGAGAACAAGGAGGAAGTCACTCTCCTGGACTATGATGATTCAGTTTACATCAAGACAGATTACAAGACCGTCCGGGTGGAGGTCAGCAGCATCATCTATATCGAAGGGATGAGCGAATACGTCAAGATAATCACTGAAGACCAGAAGGATCCCGTAATCGCCCTGCTCAGCATGAAGAAACTGGAGGGAAAGCTTCCCGGAAACAGGTTCATGAGGGTGCACAAGTCATTCATCATCAACCTGAGCAAGATCAGCCAAGTGTCCAAAGGACACGTCCGCATGCAGGACGGGTCCAGCATCCCCATCGGGGAAAGCTACAGGGATTCCCTGCTTTCCTATATCAACAGCAAATCGCTGGTGAAATAGGATCAGGATGCGATCTCGCAGAGGAACTTGATGCGCACGAGCCGTATCTCGAACTCCTCGTAGTCCGGGCCAAGTACCTTCATGGCTTCTTCCACAGAATCGGAAGTCGCCTCGCTCTTGAAATATTCATAGATGTCTTCCACGACATCGTCGTCGATCACCTGGCGGATGTAGTAATTGAGGTCCAGCTTGGTGCCGGATGACACGATCACCTCTATCTCATCTATCAGTTCGTCCAGGTCCATGCCCCTGGCATCGGCGATATCCTCCAGCGAGAGCCTTCTGTCCACGCTCTGGATGATGTATATCTTGTTGGCCGACTTGGTCGGGGCGGACTTCACCACGAAATCCTCAGGACGGGTTATGTCATTCTCTTCAACATACCTGTGGATCAACTCGATGAATTCCTTGCCATACTTCCTGGCTTTCCCCTCTCCTACACCCTGGCAGTTGTGCAGTTCCTCGAAGGTGATAGGATACTGGATGGACATATCCTCCAGCGCAGGATCCCCGAATATGATCCAAGGCTGCAGGTTCAGCTTCCTGGACATGTCCTTGCGCAGGCTCTTGAGCATCGAGAGGAGGGTCGCGTCGCCGCCTCCACCCTTCATGGCAGCCTTGTCGTTGGCCACGTCCTCGTCATCATCGTCATCAGACCCCTTTCCGAGGAATATACGGTCCTCCACCAGACGGATCTCATAAGGATCCTCGTAGAACTTCTCTCCCTTCTCGGTGACGAAAAGCAGCCCGTATGTCTCGATCTCCTTGTCAAGGAGATGGAGCAGCAGTCCCTGATGGATGACTACGTTCCAGAACTTCTCGCTGTGTGCCTTACCGGCTCCGAACAGAGGCAGGGCATCGTGCTTGTATGACTTGATCATCGCATTCGAATGCCCGGCGAGGACCATTGAAAGATGCTCGATCTTGAAATGCTCCGGCAAGGACTTGATAAGGCGTATGACCAGGCACATCTCCTTCCGCCCGTCGAAGGTAGGCTTAGGATTCAGGCAGTTGTCGCACATGCCGCAGTTCTCCTTTGGATAGTCCTCTCCGAAATAGTTCAGGAGCATCTTGCGGCGGCACTGGTTCGTCTCCGCATAGGCGACGGTCTCCATGAGGAGCTGACGCCCGATCTCCTGCTCCGACACAGGCTTGCCCTGCATGAACTTCTCGAGTTTCTGGATATCCTTGTAGCTGTAGTATGTGATGCACTCGGCATTCTCCCCGTCCCTGCCTGCACGCCCGGTCTCCTGATAGTATCCCTCGATGCTCTTCGGAATGTCGTAATGGATGACGAAACGGACGTCAGGCTTGTCGATACCCATACCGAACGCGATGGTGGCGACGATCACGTCCACATCCTCCATCAGGAAGCGGTCCTGGTTCTCCGCCCTTGTCCTGGCATCCAGTCCCGCATGGTACGGAAGAGCTTTTATTCCGTTAATATTCAGAAGGTTCGCAATCTCTTCCACCTTCTTCCTGCTGAGGCAGTATATGATGCCCGACTTGCCCGGATTCTGCTTGATGTAACGGATTATGTCTTTCTCCGGTTCAACCTTGTCCCTGACTTCGTAGCACAGGTTCGGACGGTTGAAGGAAGACTTGAACACCGTAGCATCCATTATTCCAAGGTTCTTCTGGATGTCGTTCTGGACCTTAGGGGTAGCGGTGGCGGTGAGGGCGATGATAGGAGCCCTGCCTATGGTCTGCACCATATCCCTGATCTTCCTGTATTCGGGTCTGAAATCGTGCCCCCATTCCGAAATGCAGTGCGCCTCATCGACGGCATAGAAAGAAATGTTCACTTCCCTGAGAAGTTCCACGTTCTCATCCTTAGTCAGGGATTCAGGAGCCACGTACAGCAGCTTTGTCACCCCCGACAGCAGGTCCTGGCGCACTTCCTGGATCTGAGCTTTGTTCAGGGAAGAGTTCAGGAAATGAGCTATGCCGTTCTGTTCTTCAACGAATCCGCGTATGACATCGACCTGGTTCTTCATCAGGGCGATGAGAGGCGAAATGACTATCGCCGTCCCTGGCATCACCAATGCCGGCAGTTGGAAGCACAGCGACTTTCCACCGCCGGTCGGCATCAGGACGAAAGTATCCCGGCCATCCAGAAGGTTCCTGATAATGGCTTCCTGGTCTCCTTTGAAAGCATCGAAACCGAAAAAATCTTTCAGTTTGGAGTAGAGTACGGCGGAACTGGTAGTCATAGTGTTAGAGATTACACACTAAATATAGTGATTCTTTTCCGGAATACAAAGCCGGATAGCCACCAAATATTCGGAAAATAATGTGAAAATCAAGAAAATTTACGATATTTGCGGGACTTTTGGCAACTTATAAATTATTAATATCATGAAGTCTATCAAAATGTTCGCAGCAGCGGCAATCCTTTTTTCAGTCGTTGCATGTAACTCAAACAAGCCTGCCGGCGAGACCGACGGCGCAGACAGCACCGGTGTAGCACAGGTTGAGAATCCTGTCAACGCCAAGGAGCTTCTCCCTTCCAAGGCTGAAATCGACTCCGTCAGCTACCTGATGGGTATCAATTTCGGTTCCATGATCAAGAACTACAACATGGGTGACCTCAACTTCAACGAGCTCAAGAAGGGTATCAACGATTTCGTAAACGCCAAGGGCAACCAGCGTGACACCGACTTCGTAAAGCAGTTCAAGATCAACCCTGAGGAAATGAACCGCATCATCAGTGGATTCATCGAGAAGAGGGGCGCATACGTTGCTGCAGTCAACAAGGAAGCTGAAGACAAGTTCCTTGCCGACAACGCCAAGAAGGCCGGCGTCGAGACCAGCCCTACCGGTCTGCAGTACACCATTACAGAGCCAGGTTCAGAAGACAAGCCGGGTCCTAAGGATACCGTTTTCGTACACTACAAGCTCACCCTCAAGGACGGCACCGTCCTGGAAGAGGTCGCTCCTGAGCAGCCATCCACAAGGCTCACCCTCGACAGGGTCATCCCTGCATGGACCGAGGGTCTCCAGCTCCTTGGCCAGGGTGGCAAGGCTGTCCTCTATGTTCCTTCCAAGCTTGGTTACGGCGAGAGAGGTTCCAACGGCATCGAGCCTAACACTCCGCTGGTCTTCGACATCCAGCTTGACTCCATCCGTCATTTTGTCGAGCCTGTAGAGGCCGCAAAATAATAACTGCTTCAGGCAGCATTGATACAGCCTGCCGCACGCTCCTGCGTACGGCAGGCTTCCTTTTTATCCGAGACAGTAAACATTCCGTAATATGGCAGCACTTGAAATAGAAGGCAGGATCAAGCAGAAACTCTCCCGCCAGAGCGGACAGAGTGCCCGCGGAGCCTGGGAAAAGCAGGAGTTCATACTTGAATACCAGGATGGCAACTACCCGGCCGACGTGATGGTAACGGCATTCGGCAGCGACAAGGTCGCTGACCTGGACCGCTACCAGGTCGGAGACGCGGTGAAGGTATCCTTCAACCTCAGGGCGAGGGAATACAACGGACGCTGGTACAACGATGTAAGACTCTGGAAGATAGCCCCGGCAGGGCAGAACGCTGCCCAGCAGCCACCGGTCCAGCAGGCACCGGCCCCTACCCTGGATGACATGCCGGCGGATATTCCGGAGAACGACCTCCCGTTCTGACGGGGTCAGAGGTCGATCCAGCGGATATCCGGGTCACGGCGCCACCAGGTAAGCTGGCGCTTGGCATAATGGCGGGTATTCAGTTGGATCATCCTGACCGCCTCGTCAAGGGAACACTCCCCGTCGATATACTTGAACATCTCCTTGTAGCCCACCGTCTGCAAGGCCTGGCAATCACGGTAAGGAATCAAGGTGCGGACTTCGTCTTCGAGGCCCGCATCTATCATATCCAGGACCCTGCGGTTGATCCGTGAATACAGTTCCTCGCGGGGACGCTGCAATCCGACCTTCTCTATGATGAAAGGACGAGTCCTCAGGACGCCGGTCTTGTAGGACGAGAACGGCTTCCCGGTCAGTAGGCAGACTTCGAGCGCACGGATTACGCGCTGGCTGTTCTTTACATCGATCCTGGAATATGTCAAGGGGTCCTTGAGGCGCAGTTCTTCCGCCAGCACATCGACTCCCTCTTCCGCAAGGCGGTTCCACAGTTCCTTCCTGAGTCCTGGTTCTCCGTCCGGCAGGTCGTCCAGGCCCTTGCACACCGCATCGATGTAGAACATCGAGCCTCCCGTCATGACCAGAGTCTCATGACCTTCATCGAAAAGCTTCTCTATCAGGGTGATGGCATCCTGCTCGTAATCCCCCGCCGTATATACTTCGGTCAGAGGTACGGTCTGGATGAAATAATGCTTCACAGCGGCAAGCTGTGAAGCGTCCGGCACCGCAGTGCCGATGGTCATATCCTTGAAAATCTGGCGGGAATCGCAGGAGATTACCGGCGAGCCATATTCCAGAGCCTTCCCGATGCTGAGGTCGGTCTTCCCCACAGCAGTCGGCCCGAGGATTATCAGGAGCCGGCGTTCCATCGCAGGATCAGATATTCAGGTCTTCGGTACCGTCGAAGACTTCCTTGCCGTCCTCGTCGTCATCATCCTCTTCGTCCTCGTCTCCTCCGTCATCGCCGCCGTCGGACAAGTCCTCGTCGGTCAGTGGTCCCCAGTCTGGCTTCTGCCCTGGGAGATGACGCTGGGAGTCCGGCAGGTCCTCGAATGCGACGTATCCGTTCTCGAACTCGATCGGATTCGGGCCCTTAACCTCCACGATGGTAGGTGAACATGCCGGCTTTTCGATAACGCCTTCGAATGTTATGATGACGCTCTTCCTGTTCGGGACATCATAAAAATACCGGAAAGAAACTATCCCGGCCTCTATCGCTTGGTCAACCGTAATCTTGTCTACCGTACCGGACCCGAGGTCGAACAGTCCGTAACGAGCCACGACACCTCCGTCGCAATCGAAGGACTTGAACATTATCAACTGGTCCTGAGGGAATTCCATATCAGCACGCATCTGCTTGTGGAAATCGTAAAGAGTGGCGGCGCCACTCATCTGATAGACTCTGTAGAAACCCTTGATACCGTCAAGGGTAACCCTGAATTGATAAACCATAAACCTACTTTGTTCAATAGCTGACTCAAATTTACAAAAATTAACGTCCCGTTGCAAATTTATGTTAAAAACACTAATTTCGTAGAACTAGAATGGACACACCGGAAAACATCATCAGGGATACCTACAAGAGCATTCCAGGCTCTGCCGAAGGGCTGTTCAAGGACAACGGAAGCCGCTTCATCTCATTTGCCTTTCCGGTCGAGACCGAGGATGAGGTGAAGGAGATCGTCGGCAGGCTCAGGAAGGAATATCACGATGCACGCCATCACTGCTATGCTTACAGGCTGGGATATCTGGGTGACAGGTTCCGCGCCAATGACGACGGCGAGCCTTCCGGTTCGGCCGGTCGTCCCATCCTCGGACAGATCGATTCAAGGGGGCTCAGCGACGTCCTGGTCGTGGTAGTCCGTTATTTCGGCGGCATCAAGCTCGGCATCCCGGGATTGATCCGCGCCTACAAGACCTCCACTGCTGAAGCATTGGACAAAGCCGGTGCCGCAGACAAGACCGCCGGCAACAGGTACCGCCTCACTTTCTCATACGACGTCCTTCCCCAGGTGATGAAGATCCTCAAGGACATGGACCTCAAGCAGAAAAACCAGGACTTCGGCACGGAGTGCTCGCTCGAGACCTGGGTCCGCCTCTCCTCGGAGAGTGATTTCACAACGAAACTATCCAACATCAACGTATTATGCCAAAGAATCTGATTTCCATACAGGACTTCTCCAAAGAAGAGATGCTGCACATCCTGGACGTAGCCCGCGAGTTCGAGGACAACCGCGAACAGAACTTCCTGTCCGGCAAGGTCATAGCCTGCCTGTTCTTCGAACCTTCCACCAGGACCAGGCTGTCTTTCGAAGCCGCGGTCAACAGGCTCGGAGCAAGGGTGATCGGCTTCCCTGACAACCGCAACACAAGCCAGACCAAGGGAGAGACCCTGGAAGATACCATCCGGATTGTATCCAACTACGTGGACATGATAGTCATGAGGCATCCGATGGCAGGTGCGGCGGACATCGCCGCCTCGGTAGCCAAGGTTCCGGTCATAAACGCCGGGGACGGTGCCAACCAGCATCCTACCCAGACCCTCCTGGACCTCTACGCCATCCGCAAGACCCAGGGCCATCTGGAAAGGCTCAACGTCAACATGGTCGGAGACCTCAAGTACGGCCGTGCCGTCCACTCCCTGGTTGAAGCCCTGAGCCTATTCAGCCCGCGCTTCATGTTTACCTCACCGCAGGAGTTGACAATCCCCCGTAAATATTTGGAAATGCTTGATATCAAAGGCATTCCATATTGCGAGACCGAGAGGATAGAAGACGGACTCAGCACCTGCGACATCCTTTACATGACCAGGGTCCAGCAGGAGAGGTTCCCGGACATGGAAGAATATGAGAAAGTCAAGGATGTTTACCGTCTCGAAGCCTCCATGCTGAAAGACGTCAAGCCTGGGATGAAGATCCTGCATCCTCTGCCTAGGGTCAATGAAATAGCGACAGACGTGGACACTACGCCGTATGCTTACTACTTCGACCAGGCCGGCGGCGGGATGTACGTGAGGATGGCAATTATTTCTTATCTTCTCGGATATAGATAATATTTGCTTTCTACTTTTAATTTATCTATATTTACCGACCATTTGGTTTTGATTTAAAACTTAAAATAATAACAATAATTAATAACAGTAATCCTATGGGTAAAGTTCATGTTTTCAACGCAGGCCCTTGCCTCCTTCCGCAGGTGGTCTATGACAATGCTATCGAAGCCATAAAGGACTTCAAGGGGACGGGCGTATCGGTCCTCAGTATCTCTCACCGTACCCCAGGCTGGGACGAGACAATGGATGAGTGCCGCGCACTCTGGAGAGAGCTCCTCCATATTCCTGACACCCACGAGGTCGTGTTCCTCGGCGGCGGTGCTTCCCTCCAGTTCCTCTATGTGGCTATGAATTACCTTGAGAAGAAGGCTGGATACCTCGAGACCGGCGTATGGGCGAAGAAGGCTCTCAAGGAGGCCAAAGGCCTTGGAGAGTCCCAGGGTGCGGTTGCCTACGCTCTCGCAAGCTCAGCCGACAGGAACTATTCCTATATTCCTAAGGGATACGAGATTCCTGCTGACCTGGACTATTTCCATATCACCACCAACAACACCATCTACGGAACCGAGATCAAGGAAGACTTTGACTGTCCTTGCCCTCTGATCGCAGACATGTCCTCCGACATCATGAGCCGTCCTGTCGATGTTTCCAAGTACGACCTGATCTATGGCGGAGCACAGAAGAACGTCGGTCCTGCCGGCGTCATATTCGCCATCATCAAGAAGGATTCCCTCGGCAGGGTCAGCCGCTATATCCCTACGATGCTTGACTACCGTACCCATCTCGACAAACTTTCGATGTTCAACACCCCTCCTGTGTTCTCCATCTTCGTGATGAACGAGACTCTCAAGTGGATCAAGTCCATGGGCGGCGTGGAAGCCATCGCAAAGATCGACAACGAAAAGGCTGACCTGCTCTACGGCGAAATCGACCGCAACCCTCTGTTCGTCGGAACCGCTGCCAAGGAAGACCGTTCCATCATGAACGTATGCTTCGTCATGGCTCCAGGATTCGAGAATCTCCAGGATGAGTTCATGGCCTTCTCAAAGGCACGCAACATCATCGGCATCAAGGGACACCGTTCCGTCGGCGGATTCAGGGCTTCCCTCTACAACGCCTGCAGCATGGAAGACGTACAGGCCCTCGTAGATTGCATGAAGGAATTCGAGGAACTCAAGAAATAACTGAATATGAAAGTATTAGTAGCAACACAGAAGCCTTTCTCCGCGGCTGCGGTAGCCGGGATAAAGGAAATAGTCGAGGGTGCCGGACACCAGTTCGCCGCTCTTGAGAAATATGCCGATGCTTCCGAACTTGTCGCCGCTGTCGCTGACGCCGACGCTCTCATCATCCGCTCCGACAAAGTCACTCCGGAAGTACTCGATGCAGCCAGGAAGCTGAAGATCGTAGTCCGTGCAGGTGCCGGATTCGACAACGTCAACCTCGAGGCCGCTACCGCACACAACGTGGTAGTCATGAATACCCCTGGCCAGAACTCCAACGCCGTGGCCGAGCTCGCTGTCGCCATGATGATCTACATGTGCCGCAACCAGTTCACCCCTGCCACGGGATGCGAGGTACAGGGCAAGAAAATCGGTATCCAGGCATTCGGCAACGTGGGACGCCTGGTAGGCAAAAAGGCCGAGGCCCTCGGAATGAGCGTGATGGCGATAGATCCTTTCATCCCTGCCGAGAAGATCCGCGAGGCCGGTGCAGAGCCTGCAGAATCCCTGGAGGCCCTCTACGGTTCCTGCGATTTCATTTCCATCCATATCCCTGCAACCCCTCAGACCATCGGTTCGATCGGTTATGACCTGATCACCAGGATGCCTAAGGGCGCCTGCCTGGTCAATACCGCCCGCAAGGAGGTCATCGACGAGGCTGGACTGGAAAAAGCCCTCGAGGAGCGTCCTGACCTGAAATACATCACCGATGTCATGCCGGACAACTACGAGGTTCTCAAGGAGAAGTTCGGTCTGCGTGTATTCGCTACCCCTAAGAAGATGGGTGCCCAGACAGCAGAGGCCAACATGAACGCAGGCCTGGCTGCAGCACGCCAGATCGTAGATTATTTCGCAACAGGCAATACCAGATTCCAAGTCAACAAGTAATGGTAAGAGTTAAACCGTTCGCGGCGATCCGTCCGCCGAAAGACATCGTGACCGAGGTCGCTGCACCTCCGTATGATGTATTGAATTCAGTAGAAGCCAAGAACATGGCCGGCGAGAAATCGCTGCTCCACATCACCAAGCCCGAGATTGATTTCGACCCGATCCTCGAGGACCACGACCCGCTGGTATATGACAAGGCGGTGTGCAACTTCAAGGAGTGGCAGGCAAAGGGATGGCTCAAGCGTGATGCCAAGGAGTGCTACTATGTATATGCCCAGACAATGGAAGGCAGGACGCAGTACGGCCTCGTCCTCTGCGCCCACACGGATGACTACGCTTCCGGCAAGATCAAGAAGCACGAGCTGACGCGCAAGGACAAGGAAGACGACCGAATGGTCCACGTCCGCATCCAGAACGCCAACATCGAACCTGTCTTCTTCGCTTACAAGGACAACGACATCCTCAACAAGATCGTGGCCCAGACGGTGACCAAGGCTCCTGAATATGATTTCATCGACGAAAACAACTTCGGACACAAGTTCTGGGTGATCGACGACGACAAGACCATCGACCAGATCACCAGGCTCTTCACCAACGACGTGGATGCATTCTACGTCGCCGACGGACATCACCGCACGGCCGCAGCCGCAAGGGTGGGTGCCGAGAAGAGGGCGCAGAACCCGAACCATACCGGAGATGAGGAGTATAACTTCTTCATGGCTGTCGCATTCCCTGACAGCCAGCTCAAGATCCTGGATTACAACCGTGTGGTCAAGGACTTGAACGGGCTTTCTTCAGAGGAGTTCCTGAAGGCTCTCGAAAAGGATTTCACGGTGAAGGAAGAAGGGACGGAAATCTACCATCCTGACCATCTCCACAATTTCTCGATGTACCTGGACGGCAAGTGGTATTCCCTCGAAGCCCTTCCGGGAAGGTATGACGACAAGGATCCGATCGGAGTGCTGGACGTCACCATCCTTTCGAACCTGGTTCTCGACAAGCTCCTTGGAATCAAGGATCTGCGTACGGACAAGAGGATTGATTTCGTTGGAGGTATAAGGGGCCTCGGAGAACTTTCGGCACGTGTCGATTCCGGTGAGATGAAGGTTGCTTTCGCGCTCTATCCGGTTTCGATGAAACAGCTGATAGACATAGCTGACACCGGCAACATCATGCCTCCGAAGACGACCTGGTTCGAGCCTAAGCTCCGTTCCGGACTCTTCATCCACTCACTGGATTAACTACCACACCATTCATATCCTGATTAGTGGTGCATGACCCGGGAGTCTTCGGATTCCCGGGTCATTTTTCAGAGGATGGCCGGATTCGGGGAGAAAGTAGAGCCCGAGCGGGTAAAGGCGCCCATGTCGTAGGCGTTCCACTCCTCGTCCTTGCCATGCTTCTTGACGGATTTGGAATATACCGCCGGTTTCCAAGTCCCGTCCACTTCCGGCTCCCAATAGAATATACCGGAACAGACGTTCGAACCGAGAGCCTTGACTGCATCCATGAAAGCTGCCTTACACTGGCCGGCCTGGGAATCCTTCTGCTTCACTCCGAATTCGGACACGACGACCTTGACTCCGAACTTGGCCGCAAGCTTCTTGATGTTTGTGACAGCGGATGTATTCAGAGCCTGCCAGCCGCCGTTCCCGTCGGACATCGGATAGTGGGAAAGGGCGATCATGTCGAACTTCCCGCCGGCTGCCTTCAGCTTGGAGAACCACCATTCATTGTCCTCATAGGCGTGGTTCAAGTGAGGCATTACGGCAGCATTCGGGAATATGGCCTTGGCCGCATTGTATCCGGACATGTAAAGGGCTTCGAAGTTGTTCCACCCGCCAGCGATATCGCCCGAAGAGGTCCAAAGCTGGCCTGCCGGCCACAACATCCCGTTCCTGGTCTCATTGCCTATCTGTATCCACTGAGGAGTCACGCCGGCCTCCTTCAAGGCGGTCAGCACCTCAGTGGTGTGCGACGCTACGTTGCCAGTCAGTGCCATTGCGGTCTTTCCCGGCCAGGCGGACGGAATATCCTGATAGGAAGGATCGGCGAAGAAGTCGCTGTAATGGAAATCGATCATCACGGCCATACCGGCGGAGGCAGCCCTCTTGGCCATAGCCACTACGTCATCCTTGCCGCTCCACCCGTTGGCATCGAGCGGATTGACCCAGACACGGAGCCTGACGGAATTCATCCCCAGATTCTTCAGGACGGAGAATATCTCCGTGCCTCCCTTGGAATCGGTGAACCTCATTCCCGCTTTCTCCATCTCGGACACCCAGCCGATATCGGCACCCCAGGCGAAATCTACCTCGGGGACCGGCTTGATTTCAGGCCCCGGAGTAGGATTCTCCTTATTCTCCGACCCTCCGCAGGCACAGAAAACCACGCACAGAACCAGTGCAGATACTATTCTGGACAGTCTATTCATCGATGTGCCTTACTTCAGGGAAAAGGCCGAAGAGTTCCGCATCGATCCGGTCGGTTATGGTCTGGAAGTCCTCTGGACGATTCTCGAACTTGATCTTGTCCACATCCACGACGAGGAGGTGACCGTCATATTCCTTGATCCAGTCCTCGTAACGCTTGTTGAGGCCGGTAAGGTAGTCGATCCTGATGCTGCTCTCATATTCCCTGCCCCTCTTCTGGATCTGCGCGACCAGGTTCGGGATGGATGAGCGGAGATATATCAGCAAGTCCGGCTTGCTGACCAGGGACATCATAAGGTCGAAAAGGTCGGAATAGTTCTCGAAATCCCGGGTGCTCATCAGTCCCATGGCGTGGAGGTTCGGAGCGAATATCCTGGCATCCTCGTAGATGGTGCGGTCCTGGATGATGATATCGTCACAACGGGATATTTCCACCACATCCTTGAACCTCTTGTTCAGGAAATAGATCTGGAGATTGAACGACCAGCGCTCCATATCCGCATAGAAATCGGAGAGATATGGGTTGAAGTCGACCGACTCGAATTTGGGAGTCCACCCGTAATGGGCGGCCAGCATCTTCGTCAGGGTGGTCTTGCCACTGCCTATGTTGCCTGCAATCGCGATATGCATAACTGATATTTATTTTATACTGTTGTCCATTGGAAAAAGTCCGTAAAGCTCGGCATCTATCTTGTCGGTGATGGCCGCGAAATCTTCAGGACGGTTCTCAAAGTCTAGTTCATCCTTCTCTATCGTCAGCACCCTGCCCTTGTACTCGGCGATCCACTTGTCGTAGCGATCGTTCAGGCCGGCGAGATAGTCCAGGCCGATGCTCTGCTCGTAGTCGCGGCCGCGCTTCTGTATCTGCGCCACCAGGTGCGGGATGGAACACTTGAGGTATATCAGGAGGTCCGGCTGGCCGGCCATTGCCGACATAACCCCGAAGAGGTCCATGTACGTCTCATAGTCCCTTTTGGAGAGGTTCCCCATCGCATAGTTGTTGGCTACGAAAATGTAAACTCCTTCGAAGAGAGTCCTGTCCTGGATGATCACATCCTTGCTCTTGGATATCGCCAGGACATCCTTGAACCTCTGCGCCAGGAAATAGGTCTCAAGATTGTACGACCACCTCGGGATATCCTTGTAATAGTCTTCAAGGTACGGATTGTAGGTCACCGACTCGAACTTCGGCGTCCATCCGTAATGGTTGGCCAGCATCCGCGTCAGGGTGGTCTTGCCGCAACCTATGTTTCCCGCAATTCCTATGTGCATATCATCCGTGGATTTCTATTCCCTCCCCCTCCAGGTCGAGCAAGTCTTCTTCTGGCTCGTTGAAAGGCTGGAGGAAAGGATTGTGTGTACGCTCGTCAGCTATAGTGGTCATGCCGCCGTGACCGGGAAGCACGTCGATGTCGCCCGGAAGTCCCATCAGCTTGTCCATCACGCTTACTATCTCCCTGTCGTAATCCCCGCCCATGTGGTCTGTACGGCCTATCGTTCCCGCGAAGAGGGTGTCTCCGGAGAGCATCACCTTGTCTGTGAAGTCCACGAGGCAGACACTTCCGGGAGTATGGCCGGGAGTCCAGATAACCTTGAATACGGAATCCGGAAGGGCATCCAGGAGTTCTCCGTCCTCGAAGTCTATCGTCTCGAAAGAACAGTCCGGCGCATCCAGCAGGACACTCGCGGCGAATACATGGTCGTTCTCGAGTATGACCTTGTCGTCCGGGTGCATCCGGACCGGGGTGGAATATTCACGGACGATCCGGGCGACCCCGTAAACATGGTCGAAATGACCGTGGGTAAGCCAGATTTCCTTCGGCTTCAGCTTATTGTCGGAGATATAAGAAAACAGGTCTTCCTCCTCATCGGCCGTATAAGGACTCGGGTCGACGAGGATGCATTCCCCTGCCCGGTTCCACATCAGATATGTGTTCTCACGGAAAGGATTGAAGCAAAAAACCTTTATGTTTATCTCGTGCATTCCTACAAATTTACTGAATAATTCCGTAAATCAAAGCACGTCCCTGAGGTACGGACCGGTGACTGAGGCAGGGTCGGCGGCAAGCTGCTCAGGGGTCCCCTGAGATATGATCCGGCCGCCTTTGAAGCCCCCTTCCGGCCCCATGTCGAAGATGTAGTCCACGCTCTTGAGGATGTCCAGGTTATGCTCTATGATTATCACCGTATTGCCCTGGTCGACCAGCTGCTGAAGGACCCCGAGCAATATCTTGATATCCTCGAAATGGAGTCCGGTAGTAGGCTCGTCCAGGATGTACAGGGTGTTTCCTGTAGCTCTCCTGAAAAGCTCGGCGGCCAGCTTCATCCTCTGCGACTCGCCGCCGGAAAGGGTCACCGCTGACTGTCCGAGATGGACGTATCCCAGTCCCACGTCCACCAGGGCTTTGAGCTTCTGGGCAATCTTCGGAATAGGCTTGAAGAACTCGTATGCCTCGCTGATAGGCATCTCCAGGACGTCGTTGATATTCTTTCCCTTGTAGCGCACGGCAAGGGTATCTTCCTTGTACCTGCGTCCGCGGCATTCTTCGCAGACCACGTTGACTGATGGCAGGAAGTTCATCTCGATGACCTTGATTCCGGCACCGTTGCAGGCCTCGCACCTGCCTCCAGGTACGTTGAAGGAGAACCGGCCGGCCTTGAAGCCACGTACCTTCGCATCCGGCGTCTCCTCGAACAGGCTGCGGATGTCATTGAACACTCCGGTGAAAGTCGCCGGGTTGGACCGGGGCGACCTGCCGATCGGACTCTGGTCGATTTCGATGAGTTTGTCGATATTCTCAATCCCTGCCACCGAATCATAAGGCAGCGGACGCAGTTTCGAGCGGTAGAACTTGTTCTTGAGGACCGGCATCAGGGTCTCGTTGACCAGGGAAGACTTCCCGCTGCCGCTTACTCCCGCCACGCCGATGAAACAACCGAGAGGGAAATCCACGTCGATATCCTTGAGATTGTTTCCGCGGGCTCCCCGTATTCCCAGGGTAAGGCCGTTGCCCCGTCGCCGCATTGACGGGACCGGGATGGATTTCCTGCCCTGGAGATAATCCAGTGTCAGTGATTTCCCGAATATGCAGTGCGGGACTCTCCGAGGCCCCATATCGTACTTCAGGAGATCTTTCAGAGGGGCGCTCAGGCATATCCTGCCGCCTTCTTCTCCGGCACCAGGACCTACATCCACCAGCCAGTCAGCATTCATCATCGTCTCCAGGTCGTGCTCCACCACCATCACGGAATTGCCTTCATCCCGCAGTTCCTTCAGTGAGGATATCAGTTTCCTGTTATCCCTCTGGTGCAGGCCGATGGAAGGCTCGTCGAGGATGTAGAGCACATTGACCAGCTTCGAACCGATCTGCGTAGCCAGGCGGATACGCTGGCTCTCCCCGCCGGAAAGCGATGCCGTCGGACGGTCCAGGGTAAGGTAATCCAGGCCGACGTTGAGCATGAAACGCACCCTGTCCCCGAGTTCCTTGAGAATATCCCTGGCTATGTTGTTCTCCCTTTCATTCAGTTTGGACGGGAGGCTCGTGAACCATTCTTCCAGCTGCGTCATCTCCATGGCGGCGACATCGGAGATCGTCTTGCCGTCGATCTTGAAACACTTGGTGTTCTCGTTCAGGCGGGTACCGTGGCAGACCGGACATTCAACCTTGTCGTCGATGTCATCCACGATACCTCCGAAGGAAACCATTTCCGACAGATTGCCTTCCCCTATCCTGAAAAGCTCGTCGCTTCCGAATATGATGTGGGATATGGCTTCGTCGGGAACGGATGCTATCGGGTCGAACAATGAAAAACCGTATTTCCTGGCGATGGAACGGATGACGTCGAACTTCTTGGTCTCCCTGATCCGTCCCAGCGGGATGATGCCACCATCGGCTATCGACACGCTCCTGTCCGGGATTATGGTATCGATATTCACATCCACTATCATCCCGAGTCCTTTGCAGTGCGGGCAGTAACCTTCCGGGGAATTGAATGAGAAGGAATGCGGCGCCGGCTCCTGCAGGGACATGCCCGAATCCGGATCCACGAGATGCTTGGAGAAATGCTCCAGGGTATCTCCGCCGGCTTCCAGCATCGCCACGGAACCCTTTCCCAGGTTGAGGGCGGTCATCACGGAATCCCGGATCCGCTTCTGGTCTCCCTCCGAAGGCTTGAGTTTATCGACCACAAGCTCAATGAAATGGCCCTTGTAGCGGTCCAGGGCATCGACTTCATTCAGAGGCCGGATCTCGCCGTCAATCCTGACTTCGGTATATCCACGCCTCCTCAACTGGTCGAAAAGTTCCCTGTAGTGACCCTTCCTGCCTCTTACGAGCGGAGCGAGGAGATAGCACTTCCTGCCCTTGTAGCCCTCGATTATAAGGTCCACGATCTGAGCGTCCGTGTACCGTACCATCTCCTTTCCGGTCACCGGGGAATATGCCCTTGAGGCCCTGGCATAAAGGAGCCTCAGGAAATCGAATATCTCCGTAATGGTACCGACGGTGGACCGGGGGTTGTTGCCGGTTGTCTTCTGCTCGATAGCGATTATCGGGCTGAGACCCTCTATGCTCTCCACTTCCGGCTTCTCGAGAACTCCCATGAAATGCTTCGCGTAAGTGGAGAGTGTGTCCATATACCTCCTCTGGCCTTCGGCATAGACAGTATCGAAGGCCAGAGAAGATTTCCCGCTGCCGCTGAGGCCGGTCACCACGACGAAGGAGTCCCTCGGAATGTCCAAGTCGACTCCTTTCAGGTTGTGCGCCCTTGCGCCACGGATTTCAATGTATTCCTTGTATGGCATCCTTACCAGGCGAGAGCCGAAGCTCCGAGGATGGCTGCGTCAGATTCCTTAAGGGAGGAATAGACCAGCTTCACCTTGCCGCGCCACAGAGGCAGGACATTCGCATTCATCGACCTTTCGATCGGTTCGGTCAGGAACTCCTTGCTGCGGGCAAGGCCTCCGAAGAGGACTATGGCCTCCGGAGCGGAGAATGCGATGAAGTCGGCACAGGCGGCTCCCAGCAGGGTACCGGTATAGTCGAAGAGCTTCTTTGCGAGTGCGTCGCCTTCCTTGGCAGCATCGTAGATATCCTTGGAAGTGATGACGTCGAGGCTGCGCAGGAGCGAAGGCTCATCGGTCATGTCCAGCCACTCACGGGCTGTCCTGGCCATACCGATAGCGGAACAGTAGGCCTCGAGGCAACCGGTCTTCCCGCAATTGCACAAGCGGCCGTTATGCCTGACGATGGAAGTATGACCGAGCTCGCCGGCAAAACCATCGTGACCGTAAACTATCTCGCCATTGATGACTATCCCGCTTCCCACACCTGTTCCGAGGGTGATCATTATGAAATTCTTCATTCCCCTGGCGGCTCCGTACGTCATCTCGCCCATAGCGGCGGCATTGGCGTCGTTTGTCAGGGAAACAGGGATTCCTCCCATCGCTTCCTTGAGCATCGCAGCGAAGTGCAGGGAACCAGTACGTCCCCAGGAAAGGTTGACGGCATTCTCAATGTCCCCGGTATAGTAGTTGGCATTAGGAGCACCTACGCCGATTCCCCGGATAGCTCCTTCAGCTCCGGCTTCCGCGATGATCTTCTTCAAGGCGGCAGCCAGTTCGGCTATGTATGGCTCAACAGTGTCATGCGTATCGGTGCGGATGACCGTCTGGGCAATGACGGTACCGCGAGCATCCACGACGCCGCATTTGGTGGTCTGTCCACCGACGTCGATTCCTATTACGAGATTCTGCTCCATATCCATCTTACTCTACGACGATATCCTTGTTGACGTTCTTGGAACCGGAAACGGCATAGTAAACCAGATAAGCCAGGCAGGCGATCAGCAGCCAGTAGCTCTGGAGCGAACCGACGTGGTCGGCAAGCAGGTTCTGGAAGAACGGAATGATTCCACCGCCGCATACGAGGGCCATGAAAATTCCGGATGCCGGAGCGGTGTACTTGCCGAGTCCCTCGACCGCGAGGTTGAAGATGGCTCCCCACATGATGGAGGTGCAAAGACCGCAGAGGAGTATGAATACGAGTCCGAGAGGCAGGGTCTTGCCGAATAGGGTGACCTTGGCGGTCTCAGGGATGAATATCACGCAGACCAGGAAGAGGATTGCTACCAGGGAGGTCCACAGAAGCATGTTCTTGCTGCTGATCTTGGCTCCGAAGGATGCACCGAACAGACGGCCGATGAGCATGCAGAGCCAGTAGCCGCCGATCATGGTTCCAGCGAGTGCAGGACCGACCCAGTCGATTCCCGAATAGAAAACGTTGGCGGTGTTAGGAATACCGACCTCGATACCGACATAGAAGAAGATGGCGATTGCGCCGAGGAGGAAGTGACGGAAGGAAAGAGGTCCGTGAGGATCCTTCACCGCGGTTCCCGCGAGACGGGCAGCCTTCTCCTCCGCTGTCTCCATATGAGGTTCAGGGATATTCGTAAGAAGGATGACCACGAAAGCGATGGCGAAGATAGCCATGGCGATGATCATCACAGGAGCGGCCTTGGCAACGGTAGCGTTCTGGATGCTGCCGCCTACGAGCCAACCGACAAGGATAGGAGCGAGGGTTGCACCGATGGAGTTGCAGGAGCCACCCCACTGGATCAGCTGGTTACCCTTGTTGCCACCGCCACCCAGGGTGTTGAGCATAGGGTTGACGACGATGTTGAGCATGCACATCGAGAAACCTGCGATGAATGCGCCGAGCACATAGACAGGGAAGGACTCGGCATAACCGGAAAGGAACTGCACACCCACTCCGATGAATCCCACGACCACGGCGAGCAGGGATGTGAACTTGTAACCTTTCCTCTTGAGGATAAGACCTGCAGGAATACCCATACATGCGTAGGCGATGAAGTTCGCGAGGGTTCCGAGCTGGGACATAGCCTTGGATGCTCCGAACTGGTTGGTGACGACAACGCCCATCGATCCGGCGAGGTTGGTGACGAACGCAATCATGAAGAACAGCGCGAACATCACGATGATCACCGGAAGATTAGAATTCTTGTTTCCCATTTGATTCTAGTATTAAATTATGTTAGTGAATAATCTGAACGTAGGTATATCCTTACAAATTTAATAAAAAAACTTTTCATGTCAATCCTTCCAGCGGAGGGATACGATGCCCTTTGCCGGGACTCCGCAGTTGACGGAGTGGGACTGAGTCGTGAAAACCAGCTGCTGCCCGGTGTCCGTCTCATTGAGTATGATCACCCCGTAAGTACCGTCGGTATTCCTGTAAACCTGGTATGTCAGTCCGGCGGCGGTATAACCGCTGGTTCCCACCCTGACGGCACCCGGGCGTATGACCTTGGAACAATGCGCTATGTTGTAGTAATGGGTGTACGGCTCTACCTTGACGTGATTCGCAGAGGCGATGGTAACCGCGCCCCAGCAGGTGGTGCAGGAACCGTTGGCCTTGGTATATGGCCCGTTCCTGTCATCCAGCATCAGGTTCCAGAGGGTGACTCCTCTGCCGTTCCTGGAAAGGGTGCCGAGGAATATGTCCTTGAAATCATGGATCAGGCAGCTTGCGAAACTGTAGTTCCAGGTACCGATCGAGGCTTCGGTGAAGTATATTTCCTTGTCCGGGGCTTCCCGCACGATACGGTCAAGCTCGGAGACGTTCCCTCCGTAATTATGCCATGCAGAGCCGGCTATGTATGAAGAAGCCTCGGAATCCTGATACACCTTGAGCGGATACTGGACCTGGTCGGCCATGTTGTCGTAATTGTAATTATGGTCGAATATGAGTATCCTGGTGGACAGGCCTGCGGACTTGAGAGCCGGTCCGAGAACCTTGACGAAGTCCCGGCAATCCGTCCAGTACATCAGCATGGACATGGAATTGCCTGCGTTGAGAGGCTCGTTCTGAGGAGTTACCGCTGTCACATCCACCCCCTGGCCCTTCATATACTGGATCCATTTGACGAAATAGGCCGCATAATCCCCGTAGTGCTCCGGAGCAAGACGGCCTCCCGTCCAGCTGTAATGGGCAGCCCCTGAAAGCTTCGCATCAGTCTTCATCCATCGAGGTGCCGTCCATGGGGAGCCGATGACCTTCACCCCTGGATTGATGGAATATATCTCCTTCAGGACCGGTATCACATATTTCACGTCCATCGGGTGCGGCGCGAAATTGCCTATGCCCTCGGTGTCGCACCACGTGAAACGGCCGTCCTCCGACAGGCCGCTTTCACCATAATCCCAAGAAAAGTCACATCCTCCGATCGCCACCCTGACGAGGCTGCAGCCGATACCGTTTTCAGGGTCGAAAACCTGGCGGAGGAACTCGGTGCGCTCCTTCATGGGCATCTTGAGGATATTGTAGCAGGAAGACACCGTCAGCGCGGCACCGAAGCCCTCTACGGTCTGGTAAGTGTCTCCCGTGACCTTAACCACGTACTGCGGAGCGGTACCAGGCTTGGCGAAAGAATAGGTTGTCTCCTCGAACAACCTGAGCTTGTCGGCGGTGGTGGTGTACTGGAAAACGTCCTTGGATTCCTCGGGCGGCGTGACCGGATCATCCGGTTTGTCCTTCCCGTTCTCGCTGCAGGCACATCCACATAGGAGGACTCCTGCGATAATGTATTTCAATGCATTGCCCATATCGGTCTAATATAGGTATTTTTTACATAAAGGCCGCCGCTTTCCCCAAAGCGACGGCCTGTTGTATATAAAACGAACTTAACAAATAGACAACAAAAAGAACTTTTGTATGTCCGAAAGCAAATATATCAAGTATTTTCTTAACCTCAAAGGATTTTTTGAAATTTTTAAAACGATTTACGGTTATAACTTATTATCCGTTCCTATACTCGCTCGGAGTCATGCCGGTGTGAGCCTTGAAGAACTTGTAGAATACGGACGGATTCGGGAAATTCAGTTTATAGACGATTTCTTTGATCGGGGCATCAGTATATTTCAGCATGTTCTTGGCTTCGAGGATCACGAAGGAGTCGATCCAGGCAGGCCCTGAGCGGCCGCTCACCTGCTTTATCAGCTTAGACAGGTATTTCGGAGTCAGGCCGAGACGGCCGGCATAGAATGACATGTTGCGCTCCGTGGAGTGATATTCGGTAACCAGGGACATGAAGTGTTCGAACACGAGCTTGACTCTGGTGGCGGATGAATGCGGGATGTCCGTCTCCGGCATTTTCGCAAAGTTGTTCTCGAACAGGCCGGCAATGAAATAGAAGAAAGACGCAATCAGCGAGCCTACCGCTTCCTTCTTGTTCGGGACATCGGTCTCCATCACCACACCCAGCAGGTCGATGTACTTGTCGCAGAATTCCAGTTCCTTCTCGTCGAGCATGACGCAAGGATCGGCAAGCAGCGTGAGCCTGTCGTCGAATATCTTCTTGACGTCGAAACTGATGCTGGAGAGATATTCCTTGGAGATGGCCATCGCGATGAATTCCATCCCTTCCGGGTTGCCTGGCTCTTCGCTCACCCTCACTATGTTGCCAGGGGTGCTTATGAAGACCCCGTGCTTCCCCACGTGGTACGTGCGCAGGTTAACTTCCACGCTGAATTCCCCCGACTTGCAGAAAATTGCGATGTAAGCGTCGCTCCTGCAAGGATATTTCAGGAAATGAAGGTTGTCATTGTACCTGAAAGGCACGATGAAGAAATCGTCTCCGATCCGGAAACCGTTTTCCATGGGAAGCAGTTTCCCTATCTGTTTCAAACCTATGTTCTGCATTGCTTGTTCCGTTGGCCACACAAATATAATGAAAAAACTGATTCATTTCAATTATTCGCAAAATTCGACTTTTTGACAATCAAATGGGCCAGTTAGGCTCCTTTTTGAGGATAATAAGGCAACTTATTTGTAGTATTCCTGCGCCTTGGAAAGAATATTGGAAAAGAATTGATATGAAAATGAGTTTCATCAAAATCTGCCTCACGGCCGCTATGGTCGCAGCTCCTGCAGGGCTCGGCGCCCAGCAGACCCTGACACTGGACCAGTGCCGCGAGATGGCAGTCAGCAGCAACAAGGCCCTGGAACAGGCCGGAACCAAGGTGGAGATGGCAGGATACGACCGCAAGATCGCATTCGCGAATTACCTGCCGAACATTTCCGCAACGGGCGCGTACATGTACAATCCAAATGACGTGGCCCTCATCAGTGAAGCCGCTTCCGAAACGCTTACGACCGCAGGAAGCACGCTCCACGGCATAGCCCAGCAGACACAGCAGGGACTGATGGCCGACATCACCGTATATATGCAGCAACTCGCTACCGCTGCGATGCAAGGTGACCCCGCTGCAGCCGCCCAGCTGGCAAAATATCAAGGAATAATGCAGGACCCTCTGTTCCAATCACTTCTGGGCAAGCTGCAGGCAACCGACTATTCCGCCACCATCAATGCGATAGGACAGGAGATAGACGATGCCCTGCATCCGGACCTCGAGAATATCCTGGTCGGTTCAGTCACCGTACAGCAGCCTCTGTTCGCGGGAGGCAAGATCATCGCAGCCAACAAGATTGCCAAATTGGCAGAAGAACTGTCAGAGACTCAGTACGACCAGCAGTACCAGCAGGTCATAATCGATGTGGATGAAGCCTACTGGCAGATCGTTTCCATTGCCAACAAGAAGAAACTGGCCGAGTCCTATGCCGAGTTGCTGCACAATATGCAGCACGATGTGGAGGTCGCCGTGAAGGAAGGAGTTTCCACCGAATCAGATGCCCTGCAGATCCGCGTCAAGGCCAACGAAGCCGACGTCCTCAAGACCAAGGCGGACAACGGGCTCACCCTGGCCAAGATGCTCCTCTGCAAGCAGGTAGGACTTCCTCTGGACACTGACATCATCCTGGCCGACGAGCAGCTCGGCTCGGTCCCTGTCCCGCAGATGCCGGTAGAGAAAAGCATGGATGACATCTATGCCGACAGGCCTGAGATAAAGAGCCTGGACATCGCCTCCAGGATCTACGACGGGAAGGTCCGGGTCGCCAGGGCAGACATGATGCCGAAGGTCGCGGCGATGGGTGGATACATGGTCTCCAACCCGAGCCTCAAGAACGGATTCGAGAAAGAATGGAACGGATACTGGGGAGTCGGAGTAGTGGTGAACGTGCCGATATTCCATGGCTTCGAGGCTCAGAACAGGACCAGGAAGGCAAAGGCGGAAGCCACCCTCTACAGGTCCCAGCTCGAGGAAGCGAAGAATCTCGTGAACCTGCAGGTCACCCAGCTGCGCAAGCAGGAGAACGAGGCCCTGGAGAAACTGGTCACGGCGAAGAGCAACCTGGCAAGCGCCGAAGAGAACCTCCGTACAGCCACGGTTGGATACAATGAAGGAGTCATCAATGCCAATACGGCCCTTTCAGCCCACACCGGCTGGCTCCAGGCCCACTCAGAGTACATCGATGCAGGAATAGAACTCCAGATGCTTGCATCCAAACTGAACAAGGCGGAAGGCAACATCCACGGACAGATCGACAGATAATCATAAAATAAAAGATACAATGGAAAGAGAAAAGAAAAGCTACAACCTGCTCATAGGTATAGCAGCATTGATCCTGATCATCCTGGCAATCGCCATTATCGGATATTTCGTTTCCAAGCCGAAGCCGCTGGTAATCCAGGGTGAGGCCGAAGCCAGCGAATACAGGGTCTCCGGCAAGGTTCCGGGAAGGATCGAGGAATTGTTCGTAAAGGAAGGTCAAGCCGTACACAAGGGAGATACAGTCGCCATGATCGATTCGCCTGAAGTCAGGGCGAAGCTGGCACAGGCAAACGCCGCCAGGAGCGCCGCAGCCGCCCAAAGCAGCAAGGCCAGGAACGGTGCGCGCAGCGAACAGATCCAGGGTGCCTACCAGCTCTGGCAGCAGGCAATCGTCCAGGAAGACGTGATGAAGAAGTCCCTGGACAGGGTCAGCAAGCTTTACGAGCAGAAAGTCGTCGCCGCACAGAAATACGACGAGACCAAGGCTCAGTATGATGCCGCGGTCGCCCAGACCAAGGCCGCCAAGAGCCAGTACGACATGGCGGTGAACGGTGCACGCTATGAAGACAAGGCAGCTGCGCAGGCCCTCGTGGCACAGGCCAACGGTGCCGTCCAGGAAGTCGAGTCATATCTCGGCGAACTATACCTTATAGCCCCTGCCGACGGAATCATATCCGCGATCTATCCTAAGGTCGGAGAACTCGTAGGACAGGGTTCCCCTGTGGCGAGTGTTCTCGATGTGGATGACATCTGGTTCACCTTCAACGTCCGCGAGGACTACCTCCACGGGTTGAAGCAGGGTGACGGGATAACCGTCATCATCCCTGCCCTGGACGGGAAGGAAATCCCCGCGACCGTCAACTACATCGCCGTACGTGAATCCTACGCCACCTGGAAGGCCACCAAGGAAACCGGAATGTACGATGCCAAGACATTCGAAGTCAGGGCTGTCCCAACGCAGAAGACAGAGGGCATCCTCCCGGGAATGTCCGCGATAATCAAACAATAAAGGAATATCAGCAATGTACGATTGGAAGGGAATACGTGCAGTCGCCCGCCGCGAGCTCAGGATCATCAGGAACCGTCCGTTGTACCTGGTCGGCTCAATCGGCGTGATCGCCTTCTGCGCCATATTCTTCCTGACTTTCCTGAATGACGGACTGCCCCACGACATTCCGATAGGGATCGTTGACGAAGACTGTTCCACGACTTCGAGGAATTTCAGCCAGCAGCTAGACGCTACACAGCTGGGAAAGATAGTCCGCTATGACTCTTTCTCCGCCGCGAGGGAAGATATGACAAGCGGAAAGATATCCGCCGTCTGCGTCATCCCTGCCGGGATGAACGAAGATATCCAGTCCTTCAGGCAGCCCAAGATCACATTCTATGTCAACGGCTTGTATTTCGTAAGCGGCGCACTGGCGTGGAAAGACCTGCTTACGATGGTCTATATGTCCAACGGTGCCGTCCAGAGGGAAGTGTTCAGGGCCAAGGGATACAATGACAGGCAGATCATGGGAATGATCCGTCCGATCGACATCGACACCCACCAGATAGGCAACGTGACGACCAACTACAATTACTATCTCACCGGCATCCTGCTGCCTGCCATTCTAGAGATGATCGTCATCATAGTCCTGATATATTCATTGGGAACGGAACTCAAGTACGGAACTTCGAGGCACTTGATGAATACCGCCGGGAACTCCATCGCGACCGCCCTGACCGGGAAGCTGCTTGTCTGGACCATCGTGTTCAGCGTCATCGGCTTCATCCTGGTCCTGATCCTGTACCACCAGATGCATTTCCCGATGGCAGGAAGCATATTCAACATGTTCATCGCCATGTTCCTGATGGTATTGGCCAGCGAGGCGATAGCCATATTCATACTCGAAATGCTCCCTGTCCCGAGGCTCGCCCTCTCGGTCGGTGCCCTGTACAGCGTGCTCGGTTTCTCGCTGTCGGGATTCACCCTCCCGCTCGAGGCGATGCCGCCGTATATCCAGGGACTGGCCGCCGCCTTCCCTATCAGGTACTACTACCTCTTCCATGTCCAGGAAGCCATCTTCGGAACCGGATTCGCCGGATGGTGGAAGTACGTGATATTCCTGCTCTTGTTCCTGTTCGTCCCGCTTCCGGGAATGCGCAGGCTCAAGGACGCTTACATCAACCAGAATTACCCTAAAGACTGATCCGATATGGCAGAAAGATACGCGAAAACATGGATCAGGGACTGGTGGAACATATTCTGCCACGAGCTGAAGCAGATATTCTCGGACGGAGGAGTACTGTTGATATTCTTTGTCGCAGGACTCGCCTACCCGCTGCTTTACAATGTAGTTTACCTGAACGGAATAGTGAGCGACACACCCGTAGCCGTTGTGGATGACGCCGACTGCGCCGAGAGCAGGCGCTTTATCCGGGAAGTGGACGCCACCAGGGAGATCAGCATCGCTGCGAAATGCATGAACATGGCCGAGGCCCGGAAGATGATGGAAGACCGCAAGGTCAACGCAATCATTTATTTCCCGAGGGATTTCGGCCGGAAACTCGCCGGCATGGAGACCGCCACCCTGTCGCTGTACTGCGACATGAGCAGCTTCATGTACTACAAGAATGCGATGATCGGCACCAACTTCGTGATGCTCCACGAAATCGGCCAGATCCAGATGGAAAGGTATTCCCTCGCAGGGATGACCGACCAGGAGGTGTCACAGACCGTGACGCCGCTGGGATATGAGGACAACAATCCTTACAACAGGGCTTCCGACTACAGTTTCTTCCTGATCTCGGCGATACTTATGATCATCATCCAGCAGACCCTCTTCTACGGAATGTCACTGCTGGTAGGCACCCAGAGGGAGAAGAACCGCAGTTTCGCATCCCTTCCTGATAAACTCAGCGGCAACGGCGTCGTACGCGTGGTCCTGGGCAGAGGCGGAGCCTACTGGCTGCTGTACCTCGGCATCGGGATGTACATCGCATTCATCGTCCCGGCGATATTCGGAATCCCGCAGAGGGGCAGTTTCGGTGAGGTCCTTGCACTACTGCTGTTCTTCGTCACGGACTGCGTGTTCTTTGCCATGAGCTGGAGCACCCTGATCACGAGGAGGGAATCCGTATTCCTGCTGTTCCTGGCGATTTCGCCGATTTGCCTGTTCCTCACAGGCTGTTCCTGGCCTACCGTGGCATTCCCGAAGTTCTGGAAAGTGTTCTCATACATATTCCCTTCGACATTCGGCGTACAGGGTTTCATCAACCTCAGCACGGCGGGTGGCGACATCAACGCCGCCGGCCTCCAGATGAAAGCCCTTATCGCGCAGACAATCATCTACTTCTTCACGGCTTGCCTATGCGTGTACATCGAGAACTGGGTGATACACCACAAGGAGCAGATCGAGGAGAAGAGAGACCTGCTTGCAAAAAAAGCTGGCATCGACCGGGAGGAGGATGCCAGGATAATTACGGGAAGATAGAGACAGGTCAGGCAAGCATTATCTGCCCTCCGGTGACCGGGATAGCCTGTCCGGTCTCTCCGGTCTGGTCCATGGCGTACATTATCGCCTTGCAGACATCCACCGGATTGCATCCCTTCCGCATAGGTACCTTTGAAAGATAGAAGTCCTTGACGTCCTGGACGGTCTTGGCTCCCGGAGCCTTGCCTGCCTTCAGGTACTGGATGAACAGGCCTTTCTCAGGATCGCTCCACAGCGGGCCGTCATAATAGTTGCCCGGGCAGATCGAGTTGACCTTGATCCTGAAAGGAGCGAGTTCGAGGGCGAACGACTGGGTCAGTCCGATGCCTCCGAACTTGCTGCCGGCATAGGCGAAATTTGCCTTGCTGCCTGCGAGTCCGCTCTTGGAATTCACCTGCACGATGTCGGCGAAATATTCCGGATCGTGCGCCGTCTGGATCTTCATCACATGGCTTGCGATCTTGGCGCAGTAGAAATATGCCTTGTAGTTGATGTCGGTCACGAATGAGAAATTCTCAGGAGTCATTGCCTCGAGGTCCCCTGCGCGGACGACTCCGGCATTGGAGACGAAAGCATCAAGGGCGCCGAAGTTGAGTACAGTCTCCCTCACGAGGTTCTTGAGGCTGTCCAGGTCGGCCACGTTGGTTTTCACGAATATGGCTTTGTTGGCCTTGGCCAGGGCGTTGAAGCCCTCCACGGTCTTCATCCCGGTGACTTCGTTGAGGTCGGCAACCACTATGTTGGCGCCTTCCTTGAGCAACTCGCGGGCTATTCCTTCACCGAATCCCTGGGCGGCGCCGGTGACGATGATCGTCTTGCCTTCGACCCTGCCGCGGGAACCTGAAGAAGCCACCTTGCGGCGGTAATTCTCCACCTCCCAGTTGTCGATGAACGCAACCTGGCGCTTGGTCATCGGATGCTCTCCGCCGAAGCTTCCGGCATATGCGGCAACCTTCATCGCATCCATGAATACGTCCGTGATGATTCCAGCATTCTTTGAGTCGTCGCCCACGGCCACGAGGCCTATACCCTTGATAAGCAAAACCTTAGGAGTGAACCCGTGCTTGAGCACAAAGGCTTCGATCTTCTTCTCGGCCTGCTTTACGAGGTCTTCAGGACTCTTCGGGTCGATGTAGATGTATTCGCTCTTGCAATAGACTATCTCGTCAGGTGTGAAAGGAGACATCACCTTGCCGACTGCTTCCCTGCTTTCGAGTAAGGACTCCACCAATGCATTGTTGGTGACCCTCAGGGTCTTGAGTCCTCTGCCGGAGCGGCTCAGGATGGTCCTGACAGCCGGAATGACCTCGCTTGCGCAGTCGCAAACAGGTGCCTCAGCGGCAACCTTTGAGTCGACATCACCGGCGGCTGTTCCGAGCTTGGCCATCACATCGTCGTAGATAGCCTCGATCTCTTCGGTAGTGTCGGCACCTACGAATATCCCATGGTTCTGGAGGAATATTACCTTAGGCTCGCAGCCCTTCTCCTTACGGTAAGCCTTGATCTTGTCATATACCTTCTTGAAGAGGGTATATCCAGGGTCGGTGTAGGCCACGTAGATCGCCTCCGGGAACAATTCCGCGCAGAGGGTCTCAGCCTTGGCCGAACACATCAGGCCATTGACGAGGGTAGGATGCAGATGGACCACGAAAGACGCTTCCATGCAGTTGTGGAGTGATGTCTCCACAGAAGGGCGCCTGTCCTTCGTCAGGCAGGCGTTGGCCAGGTCGTTCTTGACCTGAGCTTCACGCTCCGCTACGTCGGAACTGTATCTTTTTTCTCCCATCGGGTTGAGAAGGCTCCTGTCGAGCACTGCAAAACCGTCCTCGGTAATGGTAGCGAGGGCATGTCCGCTGGCCTTGACCCAAAGCCTGTCTGAATCCTTGTATGAGGTATTCCCGCCTCCGGCGATGACGAAACGGCTGTCCTGGCCGTATTTCCTTGAAACCGCCACAAGATCTTCTATCCCTTTCATATCTTACTAGTTGTTAAGTGTTTCCCTGATGATGAGGTCTCCCTCTTCCACGGATTCAAGACCTGCCTGATGGGCAATCACCGCGCAGGCACCACGGTAATTGGTACGCAACAGCTTCTCGCTGAGACCTTCCGCATCCCTTGTGCGGAGCTTGATAGGTTCCATAGCAGGAGTGTTGTGTTCCGATCCGAAAGTGACGATGAAGCCTTCGTCCTGGAGATAGTCCGAATATTCCTCAAGCACCTTGGTGGTGTTCCTGGTGGTGATGAATTCCACGGAACCGATGCCGCGCTCGCGCAGGATGTCCGCCGCCTTCTGGAGGTCTCCCTCGAAGTCCGTGAACTCGCCCTTCGCATTGTCGGCGAGGAACGGATATGTAGGTATTCCTCCCGCTGCCTTGATGATGTCGCAGACGACATCCATCGGCAGGAATGCTTTAGGGTCTTCCGGAACGAATGCGGCTCCTCCGGCCTTCAGCAGCTTGCTGCGGATTTCATTCTCCACAGCAGCCTTGTTTTCAGGGTCGGACTTCAAAGGAGCTCCGAATATGGTTTCATAGATTCCGCGCCTGGCCTCTTCGCCCGGGAATGCCTTGTCCACGGCAAGCCTGAGAGCCTTGGCAAGATGCCTTTCACGGACAGAGCCACGAGTCAATTCCCTGGTCACTTTCGCAAAGTCGATACTGATCCCGGACTTTACGCTCTCCAGGTGGTCGTTGAGCTTGGCGCACATCTTCTCGACCTGGAGGTTGGACTCCTTCCTGACATCTTCCAGCAACCTGGCTTCCCTGCCTGAAAGAATCACCGGATAGGCAAGGCCCTTGCCGCTGAGATAGGTACGTCCCGGGTTGTTCGGGTCATTTACCCTCAGGCCGGCGGCCTGGTCTTCGGCGTTCAGGGATATGAACTCGATGTTGAACATCGGGCAGAGATTCCTCTGAGCACATCCGTCATTCCACTCCTTGTACCCGTCAAGGCTGTAGAAGTCATTTATTCCAACCACGCCTACTCCTTCCGCAGCCGCCATGTCCAGTGCCTGCGCGACATCGTCGAAGGCGCTGAAAGAATACGGGGTGTGAAGATGGGCGTTAACGTCCGTTATCTTTTCCATAATCTATGTTGTTTATAACAATCCTTCCGGGATGATCATCGAAATCTTCCTTTCCTCTTCATCAACGGCGACGATCAAGTCCTCGTGCAGAGGGACCATCGCCTGGGCGGTACCGGAACCGACATACAGGCAAGGATTGCCGGGAATGTCTTCGTAACCGGTTATGGAACCGACCTCCGAGCCGGCCTCATCAAGAAGCGTCCAGCCCACCAGGTCTTCCACGGTCAGGCCTTCGTCTCCGTCTTCATAATCAAGGATGGAACTGCGCGGTGCCAGTACCGGGCGGCCGGCTATCTCTTCGGCATCCTGCAATGTCTTGATACCGGTGAGTTTCATCAAGGCTCTCGAAGTACCTCTCCGGTTGAAAGATTCGATAAAAAAGGGAACCGGCAGTCCATCGAATTCGATGAACACCGGTTCCTTGAGGTTCAAGTCCTCCGGATCCATGTCGCGGAAGCCCACAAGGACTTCGCCTTCGGTACCGTTGGACTTCAGTACCCGGGCAATCTGCAGAAAATCTGAAGAAGCCCCGGACATCTGTTTAAGCCTCTGCTGGTGCTTCCGGAGCAGCCTCTTCGGCAACTTCCTCGGCAGCCTTTGCCGCAGCAGCTTCCTCAGCGGCCTTGCGCTCGGCAGCTGCAAGTTCCTCGGCCTTCTTGGCGATGGCCTCGGCCCTGTCGGCATTTACCTTCTTTTCAGCAGCGAGAGCGACCTTCTTTGCCTCCTTGGCGTCCTTTACGAGACCTTCCTTCTTGGCATCGATCTTGGCATCCCTCTGTGCCTTCCAAGCGTTCCATTTCTGATCGGCCTGTTCCTGTGTCAGGGCACCCTTTGCGACACCGCCGTCAAGATGGTTCCTGAGGAGGACACCTTCGTAAGAAAGGATCCTGCGGGTGACGAGGGTAGGCTGGGCACCGACCTTGAGCCAAGCGAGAGCCCTCTCTGAATCGAGGACGATCGTTGCAGGGTTGGTGTTAGGGTTGTAAGAGCCGATCTGCTCGATGAAACGACCGTCGCGAGGTGCGCGAGAGTCAGCCACAACAATGTGGAAGAATGCGAAATTCTTCTTTCCGTGGCGCTGAAGTCTGATTTTAACAGCCATTGTGAATCTGTTTTTTGATTAAAAAATAAAACCTTATCGCTTTCATCCCGTGAAAGCGCACAAAGATACGAATAATAATTTATCCGCGAAAAAATTTTGGTATTTCCGGAATAATATCTATTTTTGCAATCCCGTTCGACGGGAACATACCTGCGGTAGTGGTGAAATGGTATACACGCTACTTTGAGGGGGTAGTGGGCACTAGCCCGTGTGAGTTCGACTCTCACCTACCGCACCAAAAACAGCTCTGGAACATCTCCAGAGCTGTTTTTGTTTTATTATTGGCGGAATTTTGGCGAGATAGGAGCTATATAGGCTCAGGGAATTACGTTCAGAAGGGAACCATAAAATCAAATAGCTTATCAAGGACTCTACGGAATCAGTAACACTTCATTACTCCTTTCCTTGAAATAGATGCGATCAAATTGGGAAAAAAGAGGCGACAGGTCTTTGGGAAGCTGAAGTATCCTATATGTTTCATCATCACTCGGATAATGGATGGTTTCCCGGAGGTCTTGACGAGACAGAAAAACATGACTATCCCAGTATAGTTTGGGGTCATCCCATCGAATCCCGCTTATATCTCGAATGGTCCGGTCCATATTCAAACGCAACCCATAATAGTAGTTATGCTTGTCAAGAACCGACAGTGTTTCTCTTAATAGATTGGAAATTCCGCTGCAAAGTGACCCCCTACGTCCGCTCTCATCGTGACCCCCTCGTCCGCTTGAAAATGACCCCCTGGACTTAAGAATAGAAACCTATATAGAATGCAGGCTGGTGCGGTTTTTCATCCTTCCAGCCTGCATTTCAGATTCTGATGAAAGAAAAAGATAACGGGGGGCAATTAGGTGCGGATTGAGGGGGTCATTTTAATGCGGATTCTCCATCTTTGGCCGCTTTCGAGATATCTTTATCGCATACGGTTTTTACATAGTTTTTGGGGACCAGTAGTTTGCCTCGTTCTGTCTTAGGTTGGAGGGCGGCCGGCCAGCCGCCACGGCAGGCAGCAAAAAAGAGATCCTCGACACTCATCTTGGAATGGGCACTTATATCCATGGACGGATTGTTGAAGAGTGCCTCCAGAGAGATCTCACCGGTAGATTCACCTGTCTCATAAAGGCTCATCGGGAACATCGTGAGATCCGCAATTCTGCCAGTGCCGGTATGTGCGGTTTCTGAGGTGTCGGCCGATGTCGATCCCGTCAAGATGAACTGCGAGGGCTTCTGACGACGGTCACAGGCCACCCGGACGGCATCCCAAAGCGTAGGAGCATCCTGCCATTCATCAATCAAGCGGGGCGTCTCACCTTCCAGCAGGAGGGATGCTTTTGTGAGAGCAGTAGCAAGGTACTCCTCTCTCTTATCAGTATCCTGCAGTTCAATGATGCTGGCCGCTTTCTGCTTGGCGGTAGTCGTTTTCCCGCACCATTTAGGGCCTTCTATGTTGACCGCACCAAAGGCATCCAAGTAGTCCTGCAATTGGTCATCTATTACTCTTTTCAGGTATTCCATAATTGCGTCAATGTTTGATGGCGCATTTTAGGCATTTTAGATTTCTTTAGCAAGCTTTTTCTTGAAAACCGACGGTAAGATTTGTGGTATTTTGGCGGTAAAATATGTGGTATTAAGCTAACCAAGTTGTACCGCGTGCGGAAAGTGGACGCGCTTTCTTTATGTGAATCGCATAAAGAAATACTCTGTTCTCATTTCTTTTGTTATATTTGTGAAACATAATTATGTACGCCAATATCGTACGACATTCGCCCTGCAAAGGCTTCTTGGATAGGAATCCGGTGTGGCGGAGAGTTCCTTGCTTAAATGGTTTTTGGGCGAGGAATGAGATTGTTATAGATCATTTCCGCCCCTATTTTCTGTTTCGAGCACTAGTAAGGAAGAGTTTGATGTGATTTGGTTCTCTTTTGTCAATCATTGAAGAGGTATAAGAGAGTAAAAGCAACTTAGTATGATTTCCTGGATCGACATAGCCGGCCTCGCCATCAGCGTCGCTTCCGGAACTTCTGCCGCTTTACGGCAGGTGGTCCAGAAGCACCCTGGCCTCTCCGACAGGATGAAGGCCTTATATGCCGATGCCCTGAAGAGTTGGTCCCCTAATAAAGAAGTCAGGTTGCACTGGGCAATTGAGATTCCTACGGTCGAGTCCTTTGCATCGTACATTTCTACCGCAAGGACTATTGATCCCGAGATCAATTCTCTCCTCAAGATTTGGGTTGACAAACTCCGGGGTGATGAAATATGCGGCCCATTTATGCTCGAAGCCGCCAATACGGAATCATTGAGCGCTGGATTCAATGAGATTCTGGCCACAATCAGAGCTCCATACAACACCCTTTATGATGCTTCTACTGCTCTCCGTTCTTATTTCTCAGACATCGTAAAGGGGCACCACATTAATCGCCGAGAAACAGATACTCTTTATGCTTGGCTCTCCAAGCCCTGTAACCCCGAAGAGACCCCGGAAGACCGTGTCGCTGTTCTTCTCGCTGGTGCCGGTTTAGGCAAAACAGTTATCCTCCATGACCTGTTGGTCCGATTAGAGAATGAGGGGACCCCCGTCTTGGGTATCAAGTCTGACATCATCTTTGATAGTTCAGATAGCACCATTGATAAAGCCCTAAACTTGGGTTCTCCAGCCGCCACCGTCATAAAAGAAATCGCTCTTGACCAGAAAGTCGTCATCCTAATTGATCAGATAGATGCCCTCTCCGCAGTGCTTTCTGCCGATAGACGTCCGTTGGCTTCCATTACGTCCTTCATTAACGAGATTACAAGGATTCCTAACGTACGTGTCATAGTCTCTAGCCGTCAATACGACTTCGATTACGAAAGTGCCTTTGCAAGATACAAGCACTGCCAGATAGTAAGGGTCCAGGATCTTTCAGAGGAAAACGTAACTGAAGCATTACAGGCAGCGGGGATCTGCGAAACCACCGTCAGCAACACTGTTAAGGCTTTTCTCCGCTCCCCGCTGAACCTTTTCCTCTATTGCCGCCTGGCTGATCACACACAGGTTAACTCCAGCCCTACGCTTCAGCAACTCTACGGCTCGCTTTGGAAAGAGATAATCATCGATAAAGCCGGTCACGATACTGGCGTTATCGTCAAGAGCCTTGATGAAATAACAACTGAGATGAGCCGTCGACAGGTCCTGACCATCAATGCAGGAGTCTTGCCATCTGAGACTGCTCATCAAAGGGGATTCCTGATTTCCAATGCATTTTTGAATGAGGTTGGGCAAAACATCCAGTTCATCCACCAGACGCTCTTTGAGTATACCGCGGCCAGGCTTTTCGTAGAAAGAGGGAGAACGCTCAATGACCTATTCCAGAACAAACATCAAGGCCTTTTCCTTCGTCCTCAACTCAAGCAAATCCTGGATTACCAGCGAAATGTAGATCCGCAGACCTATATTGCCAACGTCCGTCAAATTCTTTTTGCAAAAGATGAACAAGGCAAAGACAAATACCGGTTCCAACTCAAACAGCTAGTCATAACAACACTGGCTTATTATCTCGCGTTCCTGGATTCGGAGAAGGCAGTCGTGCGTCAACTACTTCAAGACCCGGAGTTGAGCCCGATACTCCTCTCTGCAATTTCAACCGCCGACGGCATAGAACTTCTTTGGGAGTACATCTGCGAAAATGGAGGCGTTTTGGCTGTAAATAGTCTATATCTGAAGAGCTACCTTAATGCCGTATGTCTCCTCGGGCTTATTGACACCCAACAGGCGACCGATTATTTGGCCAGGGTTACGGATGTTACCGATGATGAGGAGCTTCGTCAGCAGTTTGTCTGGGCACTGGACTCTCTTCCTGTCGGGGAAAAGACATCCTCTATGCTTTGGGGACTCATCAAGGAATACGGGGTGGTGGGTGGTAGAATTGAAATAAGCAGCCTTCTCAATAGGCTCATCAAATATGACCCCGAATCAGTCGGTGAATATCTCTTGAGCCTTCTTAAAGAGTACGTAAAAGATAACAAGAGCAAATGGCCCTTTGATGTCCCTCATGATTTTGAGACGATTGTCGAACATATTCAGAGCGAAAACCAGGATGCCTTCTTACCCATCGCCCTCCAGATGCTGGACATTATCCTGGAATCTTCAGAGAAGTTCCAAGGCGATGATATCCATTCTGCGACAGTCCTTTATCTTTACAACCACCATAATGCCCTGCATTACGATGACTGGCTGCTCGGAAAACTGATAGATACGGTCGACGCAAAGGTGGCAAAAGGAGATGACCAGATCGGCTTACTATTGAATGATCTTGCGGTAACTGATAATGCGGCAAAGCACATCATTGCTCTCGCAGGATGGCTTCGGGATGTGCCGCGCTACAAGTCTCAAATCTACAACTACCTTTCAGATAATCTTGGAAAGAAGTTTCATGCATCCTATCTGGAGTACCAGCAGAAGAAGTTATTTGAATCCGTCATCCCTATACTCGACAAGGAAGAACAGGGGCATTTGATAAGAAAGATAAACACTGTCGAACCGGATTGGGAAAAGGTCTACTTCAAAGGGGAAGGAAGAGTCCCTATTCTAAAAGTGGGATATACGAAAGCTCAGTTTTGGAGCCTCGTGCCGGAGGACATATTAAAGCAATATCCAGATGAGTATAAGGAGTATTTGACGTTACGTCGTAAGTATAAAGACATTGAGGTACACGAGCCGAATCATATTAGAACAATGATAGGCTGGACCTCAACGCCTGAGTCCAAGGTGGACAAGATGTCTAAAAGAGACCTCATCAAACTGGCGCAGACACACGACAAGGACAGTTACTTGGATTGGGATCGCCCCACGCGACATGGAAATGCCCGGGTGTTTTCATCTCGTGCATTTAAGGAGCCCGATTTCATGTGTGATGTCTACTCGTCGATGCTGGATGAAGACCCTTCCCTCAACTATTTCGTGGTGATGGGGCTTGAAGGCCTTCGAAAAGGGCACTGTGAAGATGCCAAAATAGATGCACTCCTTGAAAAGCAAATCAGGCAGTTACCTGACGATGTCAATGCAATCGAACCTGAAATATCTTTTGGAATCATTCGAGACACAGACTCATATATTAAATCCAACAGGGTCCCGCCCCGATTCCTCTTTGACTTCCTGGCGAAAGTAGCGCTTACGGCAAACGATGAAGAAAAACAAGGAATAGAACAAATCGACGTCAATGACGGAATTAACCAGCTTCGAGGTAGTGCAGTGGACAATTTGGTCCAACTTCACTATTGTGATGAATATGCGAACGAGCTTTTTGATGTACTGAAAGTTGTCGCCGAGACCGGTTCCGTAGCCATCCGTTGCGCACTCCTTTTCCAGATGGCGCTGTTGCTCCATGTGGATCGTCTAAAGACTCTTCATATTTTTTTAACTGCTGTCTGCCGCGACTATAACGTCAACCTGCTCCGGATGCCGATCCATAACCTCAATCCTTTGGTGTATTTGGCCAAAACAAATTTCGACGATTTGAAGAGTTATTTTGAAGAGTGCATCAAACGTCCGGAGTCTCATCAAACGAACATAGTCATTCTCTTTGCCGCTTGGATGCGCAATACACCAGGTGCAGAGGAATTGACCTGTCGGATGGCCGATTCCTCTCTTGAAGGCAAGTATCATTTAATCCGTTATATCTGTAGCGTATACAATCCTTCTATTCATGATAAGTGCTTGGCGGTTCTTCTCAGATATATGGATATTGATGATAAGGATCTTGGTCGGGCATATGATGAAGTCGCGAAAACCTTTAGCAGATGGTCCAGGGTTAATCTAAAAGAGTATCTGTCAAAGTATCTTGCTTCGCCGGTGTCCTGCTATGCGGCTCATGACGTGACGGAGTATTTGAAGTCAGAGAGTCGCAGGCATCCTGAAGATTGTTTGAAATGGGTAAGCGCTCTTTATAAGAGTAAAGAAGGGGGGGCAGACAGGTATTCGCTTCCGGAATATTCACAGATTTTGATTGAAGCATACAATAGCATCTGTAAATATGACAATCAAAGTCCCGTACTGGAAGACGCCATGGATATGTTCGATGAACTACTCCGGGAGAATGTTGATAACCGCCCTCTGAACAGGTACCTGAAGGAAGTTGGTTGATGCTATGGATGGTAAGATCTTCATATCCTATTGTTGGAAAGAGCCATCGGGGAGTATCGTCAATAACTGGCTCGTGCCAGCTATCAAGGCTGCCGGAATCAATTGCTTAGTGGATAGAGAGGCTTGTGGCTATAATGCGAACATTGATAAGTTTGAGGCTGATATTTCCAAGGCGACCAAAGTTGTGTTGGTGTTAAGTCCAGCTTTCTTTACCTCATTGGATTGTATGTATGAGGCCGCGTTGACCGTGTCCAAATGCGATGTGGAAAAACAGGTGTATGTCATTAACATCGTGGATTACAATTTCAGAAAGGATGCTGACAAGTGGTTGGAGCGTGCAGATTCTTTCTTTAAATCTCTCAAGAAAGAATGTGAAGAAGCGATGACCAATCTGTCTGATTCAGGGAAAGGTTTCTACAGAGACAAGTTACGTAAAATCAATAGCATTATCAATCACTTGGGTAATCTTTGGAGAATGTTGGGTTCAAAGAATTCGGGGGCATTTGACGATATTTCAAATAATGGTTTCGAACTCGTTTGCAAGGAACTGAATATGAGTGTGGAAGAATCAATGCGTAAGACAGAAGGTCTATCTAATACAAAAATCACCCCATGAAATGCCTCGTCCTCGCTGGCGGCTCCGACACCAGATTATACCCTATGACCAAGGGAGTCAGCAAGCAGTTTCTACCAATCTATGGTAGGCAGTTGTTGTTTACAAATAGTCAACTGATTTAGAGCATTTTATTTGTAGATCAGGTAATTAGAATGAGTTAGTTCTTTTTTCTACATGACTTATACAGTAACTCCGGTTTGTGATCAAGTTTTATTATTGGGCGACTCTTCTCAGTGGGGAGGAGCTAACATACCCGTGTTTGTTCGTCTTCTCCGGTCGGTTATTGAGGAAATCAACTCACTTGTCGGTGTTCACCCGAATGAGACGCTGCGTATACAACCTGATTTAAACAGAGGTTATCCTGAGTGTTGTAAGTTACCCGATGGGAGTTTCTTAATTTTCCTTTCTGCTAGGGGGGATACTAATTGGGGGCAGTTTGTATATCAGTTTGCACATGAATATTGCCACCGTATGATTAATGGGCCTATAGACGGGGAACTTGAGACCACTTTTTGGTTTGAAGAGTCCATATGTGAAATGTCTTCATTGTTCCTTCTCAAAAGGATGGCGGAGTTTTGGGATGAAATACAGGTTTCAACTGAAGAATTGGGCATATTGCACCGATATGCTCCTTTCTTTTCCTTTTATCCCCGATTACTAAAATACCCCCCTCTAATCACAATCCCGCTCCATGATTGGTTAGAAGCGAATATGCCGATAATCTCAGAACCAGGGTATCACAGGGATCTTTATAGTCAGATCGCACGTGTTTTGTTTGGATTGTTCTTCTCTTATCCTGATTTGTGGCAAATGCTGCCGTTCCTTCATAGGCCAAAGCCAGCCAAGTATTCTGGTTTCTATGATTTTATTACGAATACTGTTCCTAGTCGTATGACAATAACAATTGAGCACTATCCTCAATTTGTTGAGACGTTATTCGGTCAACGACATGAACAATAACTTGACCAAATTACCAAAGTCATCACCTACCGCACAAGGAGACAGATTCGCAAGGATTTGTCTCCTTTTTTGATTTCTGGTCATTGGTATTGCTGGATCAAAAAATATCCTTATCTTTGTGTCAGAAATTATTGAGGACTTGTTCTTCTAAGGGTATCCAGCCTCTAAATGGATGCCCTTTTCATATAGGAAGACAACCGAGGGGAGGTACTGAAACAAGGAGGCCGTTGTTCTTACAAGTCCAATCAATAATTTCATGAAAAGAAGAACAAGACCCATAATTGTTCGCATCTCCATTAGAGTGGAGGATGCAAGGCTTGTCAAAGTAAAGGCGCATACACGCCTGAGCAATGGCAAAATCGTCAAGGTTCGCAGTCACTATCGCAAGCAATAGAGGTGCTTGAAATAGGTTAGGCTCAGCTATGCCGCAAGGCATTCTGCTCTATCCCCTCGGTTTTTTATTCGTCCCATTTATCGAGACAATGGCAGAACTCTTCAACCGAGAGGAAGTCCTCTATGAAAGTTCAATAGGTTTCCACCCTTCCGCACATAAAACAGCCCTGGAGGTGCTCCAGGGCTGTTTTTGTCAGATTTGAAATAATCAATCAGGTATACGATCAGAACTCAAACCCGAAAGACAGTTTCGGCATTGGAAGAACCTTCTTGTCAGTCCTTGATTCACCGACAGGCATGTACAATGCTGCACCGAGTCCGAGTGTCAGACCGTTACCGGATTTCAAACCCCAGCTCCATCCTAAAGATGGTTCGATCACGACAGCATTTTTGAATTTAACTCCAGACAATCCTTCATAGTTGAAGGAGTGGGAGCCGCCGGCCTTAAGGCCAAGGACAGGGGTGCTTGCCTTTTTTGATAAATAATTGTGATAGTCTAAAAAAGCATTCATAAATGTGGGGTGGCTGGAGTTTGGGAATATGAATCCGCCGACTCCGACGCCAAGGTAATTGTGCCTGTCGAACATAATGCCATGTGAAGTTTCTGCTCCGACCCATACACCAAACTGGTCAGTGATGGAAACGCTCCCTTTGTAACCTTTACCACGATAATCATCCGTCTGCGCCGTAGCGTTGAAAGACACAACCGCCAATACGGCGGTTACTACTAGCAATCTTTTTGAAAGTCTCATAATATTACAGTAATAATACTTCGGTCTATCATATGCTCAACAAGCATGCCACCCTGAGGTCTTCTCCACTTCTTTTTGAATGTCTGTTACTATCTAAAGATAGGCTTGTGTGATGCGATAGATAAACCTCTGGGCTAATCGTAATAAATTATTGATTTTCAGTAATTTCAAATTAGCTTCGATAGTCGGTTTTATTTTGATTATTATATCCTATGCCTTACTTTTGTTTAGAAAAATAATTATCGATTGGTCTTATCAGCAAATAGCCATACTTATATTCGAAAAACTGTTACGCCTTAATGTTATGAAAAAATTTCTTTTTGTATTCTTCTTTGTCCTCGTTGCAGGATGGTCGGTGTGCGCGCAGACACCTCATCAAGATTCTCTCATGGTCAATTCTTCGGTAAAGAAATACCATTCTCCTTCATTCTATGCTACGGCATCTATTATTCCGGGATTGGGGCAGTATCTACTTGGAGAACCGAAGAAGGGAACAACTCTTGTACTTTTGAATGTAGCCTCAATTGCCGCCTCCGCCGGAGGATATACAGCTGTCGCTATGCGTCAGCGGCCCAATGACCAGCCACAACTCAATCAGACCGTCACCGCTCTTTGGGGAATCCTGGCCATTGCTGGGAACGCAGGGTGGGTGGCTACTGAGATATATTCCGTCACCGATGCCTATAAGACAGCCAAACGCAAGACGAATGAAATCAGTTTGCGTCCTGTTTTGCTTTATAACCCTTCAGACAAAAGTGGCAGTGATGCTCTTGCGCCTGGGATCGGGCTGGCTATTCGTTTCTGAGAGAACGTAATCGGCGAGATAAGAAGTACAGACGTTAATTATTTGTATTGAATCTAATACTATGATATCATGAAATCAAAGGTTATTGTATTGGCTGCTCTGGCGTTATTTGGCTATACTGTGATGGCTATCGGGCAAAATGTTAAGAATCCAAGTTTCAAATGTGGCTTCGCTAGCCAAATCGAGGCTGGGGTACTCATCCATGACGGTTTTGCAGGTGAAAATGCGAATATCTCATCAGGCTATAATGTTCTGCCCGGCCTTTTCGCAGGAGTCGGAATCGGAATAAAGGATCAGAGGTTCAACACTACCGGTTCTACAAAGTCTTTCTTGGTGCCGACCTTCGCTCACGTAAAGTATAGCTTCCTCAACAAGTCCGTCAGCCCGTTCATCGACCTGAAAGGAGGATTGGTCTCTGACTTCTCTGGTTCATTGAGGTCGATGCCGGAGTCTTACCCGAAGTTCGGATGCGGCCATTTCTTCAGGGTTGGAATTGGTGTGGATTACAAAAGATATTCTCTTTACGTAGGAGACGATTGGTCCAATCTGTCGTACAATGGCGTCAACGCTTCTTCTAGCGATTATTCCTGGGTCATTGGTGTCGGAATCAGATTCTAGCAACTTCAGTTCCGATCCATCACTCGCCTTCAGAAAGGCCTTGCAGACTGGAGACACTCGGACAGAGACTTAGTATTAGTATAGATAAACGAGGTATTGTCTTTGAAATAGTCTATCTTTACAATAAAGAAGTATTACATGGGATCGAGATTAGTATGTGTAATATCGGTTATTCTGCTTTCGGCATCACTCTCCGGATGCGGGATGAAAACGAGGCATGCTCTCAATGATGTAGAAGAGATTCTTGACGAAAGACCGGCTGAGGCATTATCCATTCTTGACTCGCTGGAACACTCCATCTCACCTGACAGTCGGCATCGGTCCCGTTATACTCTGCTGTATTCCATAGCATTGGCTAAAAACCATATTAAAGATGGCCGTTTAGCTAAAGAAATGGAGGCAGTTGTCGACTGGTTCAATCATCACGGTACTCCACAAGACAGACTTCGTGCTATATATTATTATGGTGACCAGCTCCGAGGTGCCGGTATGAATGAGGATGCCTCTGTTCAATTTTTGCTGTCTGAGAAATTGGCTGTTGGTCAGAAGGACTGGTATATTGCCGGCTTGTCTGCCCGAGGATTGTATTATTGTTTCGCAAAGTCACACAATGTTTCAGAGGAACTTGATTGCATTACCCGTGCTCTGGACTACTTTCACAAGGCTGGTTTAGAAGCACACGAAGACGACGCGAGAATAAAACTGGCGACGGCGTATTATGACAATTCAATGTTGGAGAAGTCAGATAGTGTATTTACCCTCTCGGTTGGAATCGCAACTGAGAAGAAAGATACGGTGAGATTGATTCTGGCACTTGTGGGGTCTGTGGATGTTATTTTGGCCGAGGGTTATACTGATCCAGAAAGAGCAATCTCTTCACTCTCCAAAGCTGAGGAGCTTGGCTACAAACCAGATTCCCGCGCTTCCGCCAATTATGCCCTGGCTTATGCGTTGATCGGGCGCGATAGAGAAGCCAAAGACTATATTGACCATGCTTATGATTTATGTAGCAATAGGGCGGAAAAGTTATTTGTGACTTCACGGGAATCTCGAGTATATTTGGCCAAGGGAGACTCAGCCAGTGCCTTTCCTCTTATAAAGAAACTGAATTCAGGCACCAACAACATTGCCATCAAGGCACTTGAACAATCGGTTACCAAGGCCCAGAAAGTCTATCTGGAGTCCGTAAACAATAGTCTGTCCCGAGAGGTATTATTCAATCGTAAGTTAATGGTATTTTACTTCTTGTTGTTATTGTCGGCTATAATAATTGTCTACTTGGCTTATAAAAGAATATCAGAGCGTCATCGTATTGAGACAGAGAGGATTAATCTGGAGTTACAGCAACAACGACTTGAAGAGGCCGAGACACTTTTAGAAGTGGACCGTTACCGTCTGGCATATGAAGAAATAGCATCTTTTGGATTGGAGTCCTTTGACATAATAGGTCGCGCTTTTTACTCTTCAGAGAACAGTCCTCTCTCAGTGGTAGAGGCTTATGGATCAAGGATAAAGAAATTACGCGATGAAGAGTTTTTGAATAAATTCATTGATAATATCGATAAGACTCATGATGGTATAATATCAATGCTGAATAAAGAGATCCCTGGTTTGAGTAAGTCCAGACTTGCTTTATTCGCTTTTCTTGTACAAGGCTTTTCATATACTACCATCAGCGTCATCCTTGATTGCAATCAAAGGCAGAATCTTTATGATATGCGAAAACGGTTAGTGGAGAAAATCAAGAAGAGTTCTCCTGAACATGAACAGCTGTTTTTAAGTTATCTGGAAAAAGGAACAGTTATAGATTGCTGAATCGTATCTTCCTGATTTAGTAAGTACATAGTCTCATCTTTAGTTATAGCGATAGATTCTAACGAAGCTATCGCTATGGTAATGTTTTAATAATCAATACTTTCAAGTTTGGTGCGATAGTCACTTTTATTTGGAGTGAAAGGCTAGACGTTATAACTTTGAAATGCGATAATTCTATTTATTATGAAACGCTTTTATATCTTTTTGTTGCTCATAACGTTGTTTTTTGTTCCTTTTTTACATAGTGAATCACATGTAAAAAATCCTTCTGAAGCAATCGAATATGCCACGGATTCTATACCAATTATAGATCATTACGGTGGCGGCGGTGGCAATAATGATCCGGAAAATATTGGTAATGTGCCGATAGGATGTTCTCTTTCCAATTTTGGCACTAGTCTCACTTTTTACTTTTATAGCGATTTCGGTTATGTGTCCGTAAGAGTCGTTAACCTTACATCCGGCGAAACGGTGTCAAGACTCTTGGATAGTCAACTTGGTATCGTAGACTTCCCTATCTCTGGCGAATCAGGGTTCTATCATATTTACATTAACGCCCAAAACGGTCATTCTTATTTCGGGCAGTTCGCTATCTAATACCTGTGTATTATCCTTTGCTGAATTGTTGATCTCTTTTATGATAACCATTTTATTTATTAATTAATTATTTATGAAAAAGATTGTATTATTCACTATTGTATGTATTGCGGCTCTTATCGCATCCCTCTGTCTGCCTACGAAAGCTAATGCTGGCATCGAGCCAGGAGACAACGAAGTTATCACGTGCCATTGTACAAAGATCGTTTCTTTCTATCCTGCTGGCTGCTATGCTAACACTCAAGGGGCAGTATGCGCACAAAGTACATTAGGCGGGAACATCCTTTGCTCTGACTATAACAGTAATTGTGCTTCGTTATGAAAAAAACTAAATTCGCCCTGACCTGTTTAGCTTTAATTCTTATAAGTTGCATGAATAAGAATGATAATTCCTCCGGGTTCTTTTGTGACCCGGAGAATAATTATCTAGACATTAGAATTGACTCTCTTGCGCTGGAGCGCATCCAGCCTAAAGTCGATGGATTGTCATATGTAGGCTTCTCGGGTATCCATGGGGACAAGTTATTCTTTGCGGATGCTTTGTTCTCCTGTCTGCATCAGTTTGACAAGGATTTGGGTTATCAAGGATTGCATATCCAATATGGAAACGGGCCTCATGAGATACCCGTAAGTAGGTTCGAAGCCTATTGTGTCTCTGATGAAGGACACCACTATTTCCTTGATAGTTCGACAAATGTCTATGAGTTCGACGAACAATTTGATTTAGTTAATAAAGTCTTCTATTATTGGAGCAAAAAAATAACTGAAGGAGATACTCCTGAACTGACTGATTCTTATGCAACTGCATGGGGGAATACTAACCTGACAGTTCACGATGGGATGTTATATACGAATATTTCAGGAGTATCAGAAGACTTCAACATTGGCGTTCCTGAGTATTATCAAGTTGCTCGAATCATCGAACCGAGAGATGCTAAGACTGGGGTGCCTTCTCCGATGCTCGGAAGGATTTCTCCATCTGTGGGTTATATGACGGCATTCCAAAAAGACTTCTTCTGTGTTTCCCCAGTTGGTGATTTCATTGTGGCATATGAGGCTGATGATTTGATATATGTGTACGATCCGGACTATAAGATCAAGTACTCCTACGGACAGCCGGGTAAAAACATGAATAGAGATTATCAAGAGCTTTCATTTGAGAACTTCAGAAACGACTTAGAGAAGGAAATGGAGATAAGGGGGCGCTATACTTCTTTGTCTGTGGTAGATAATCTGACTTTCCGAACATATATTACCGGTTCTCCTCTCAATGAAACCAGATTGCAAATCTACGATAAGACCACTATGATTGGGGATGTACAAGTACCGGATGGGTTCAAAGTCTTGGGATATATCGAGCCTTACTATTACTCGGAGTTTGTTTGCGATGAGAATGACGAGACTATAGCTATCTACCGTTTTAAACTTTAGTATTGTGAAACGGAATCTTTTCGTCCGTGTCTGTTCCGTAGTTTGTGTTTTAACTCTGTCCTGGGCAATCGTTAACGTTGTTCGTTTCTTTAGATCTAAATCTTCAGAAAGAGTTATTGTAGACAACAACAATGCTTCCTCAGAAGAAGGACAGATTATCGATATCCGAGGAATGGCACCTACGAATCTGGAGATAATACCAGAAGTGATCGACTTCGGTACTGTTGTTCCTGATACTGTCCTGGAAGCCAAATTCTCAATTCTGAATACCGGTTCGGAACTGTTATACCTCCAAAGGCTTAAAGCAGATTGCATTTGCACATCTGCCGAAACCGACAAAGCCTTTGCTTCTCCTGGAGATAGCATTATCGTTACCCTGAAACTCAACACCAAAGATAAAGAGGGGAATACGGTAGTCTATGCGACTTTTATGGCGAATACTACTACGGTATTGCATAAAATAAGAATGAGAGCGAAGGTTCAAGAAGAGTCCCGAAAGGCACTCTGACAATTTGTGTTCCATCAATAGTTATTATTATGAAAAAGTATTTCTCTATCTTAGTCCTCGCAATACTACTCGTATGTGGTGGAGTCACTATCCACTCATCTATGATATGTGCGAATTTATATTCATTGTTCCGTACAAATGTAAGGGCCGAGGCCGGTGGCTTCTTACAATACTCAAATGAGCTTCCTGGACCTCAAGGGCAGCGTCATCCGCAGGCTGTTCAGTGTAAGCCTATCGGCTGGTGGGATACTTGGGATATTAAAGCAGGATGTTGCTATGGGGCCGAGATTTGTTCTCGTAACGACTGTAACAGGAGTTTCTCTTGTGATGGTAAGACTTTTCTCTAATTATTGCTGTTTTGAGAAGAGTAGAATCGATTCTTATACTTCTGGCAGGTTGTCTTTGTTTAAACGTCTGTTCGATGAACAAACAGGGAGACGACGACGTCCGTATTATTGATCCTTTAATGGCAACACGTATCATAACCGATCTTGATCCCTATATTTCGGAGTTGGAACTTATCCCGATCGGTTCTGATTCAGTTGATATTTCTGGCATTATTAAAATGCTTGTGTCCCATGACAAGTTCTATCTTCTTGCCGGCGGTGTTGTCTTCTCTATGACTCAAAACGGCGAAACCTCAATAAGAGTGGGAAATCTTGGGAGGGGGCCCGGAGAGTATCTTATGGTTAAAGACATTGCCTTCAATCATGAAGGAACAGAGCTGTGGTGTCTTGATGTCACCCAGAAGATTCTCAGATACGAAATTGAAAAGGAGGCTTATATTGGAAGTATCTCTTTAGGGAAAGACATAGCCCATGCCGAAGCGATAATCCCTCTGGCAAATAATAGTTTCGCGATATATGTTCCTAATCCTTTGATGAAGGACATCTCTGACGAGAACATTTCTTTCTATTGCCTCCGTATTTACGATTACAATGGAAAAGAAAAAAGCAGAGATTTGCCATGGTATGACTATAACATCGATGCTGCATTTTCGTCACCTGTTTCTTATTCGGATAATGGTATTTGCGTTTTAAGCCCAGAATCATCAAGACCTTGTTGGGTATTTGAGAACGGAGAAGAAAAAGAACGGATTATGTTTGACTTTGGAAGCAAAAATGTTCCTTTCCGTTATTCTTTCCGTGCAGGAGGAGACCCTATGCTTATGCTTGGAGATTTATTCAAGGAGGATTATTATAAACTTGTATCGTCAGTGTTATTTGTCGAAAGCAGTATTTATTTAAGGGCTTACGGAAGAAACTCCTCTTTGTGGAATTTTTACATTCCGAATGAAGGAATACAAGGTATTCGATGGCAATCGTTCGGGGTAGTGACTCCTCCTAAATCAGCAATCGCCACTGATCATGGATTCCTTTATTATGAATTTAGCGACTTTGGTGAGATCCCTCTGAAGGAAGAGAGGGATCCTTTGAAGAAATATGTTTTGAAGGAGTATGGAGAACCTCCTTCTAACAAACCTTGCCTGATAAAAGTCAAACTCGATGTCCAATAAGTTAATCATTTCATTCTCTGCGGTTTTATGCTTTTCTCTGGTATTCGTCGTCATCCAATACATTAATGTCGCGAGTATCAGTAGAGATTATCGTGCTGCGAAAGACAGAATATCGAGCTTGGAAGATTATGTTTGTAACTCATTCATTGTAGAGTGGAAGGATGAGGAAAATGAGGCGATCAATCGAGCAGTCCCCTTCTTGACTGACTCCTCGTTTGTTGTGTACCTTCCAGAAAGTTTGTGTCGGTCTTGTTTTACAACTCTCTTATTCGCTTTTCGAGACCATTCTATTGATTATGAACGTATTCTTGTTTTGTGTGAGGGGAATGATGTAGAAGTCAAAGCTGCATGTACCGCAAGAGGTATAGGCTATTTTCCCCTTGGCGATTCGATCAATGGGTTGTTTGACATTATCGTCACACGGCTATGTTATGGCATCACGCCCTTAGCGATAAAATATAATCTCGAAAGAGACCAAGTATTCGCTCTATTTCTTTCTGATGATACTCGGTTTATATCAGTCTTAAACAATTAGCAATATGAAGCGCTCATTTATATTAATCGTTATCATGATCGTTACTGCCTCATGCCGGACAACTCATTTCAAGATGCCTGAAATTGATATTGAGAGAGCGCTAAAAGAACAGGTAAGTATCGCAAGTCTGTGCTCAAATATATCTGTTATTCCCCTTATAGGAGAAGACCCCTTAAATTGTGACATCGTCGATCATGTAATCCTTGAGGTAATGAAAGACTATTTTCTTCTATTGGATAAAGAGCAAAACATAATTGCGGTCTATGACAAAGACGGTGAATTCAGGACGGTAATAAAACCATCTGAGAAAATCCTGGACATTACCGTATCCAAAGATGATAGATTGGATGTCCTGGTCGATAAGGGTGTTTTGGAATACTCCCCTGATAGGTTTTCTGATCCTAAGCGGTTTGTTTTCCAAGATTGCAAGATAGAATTGACCAGTTTGGCCCGGAGGGACGATAATGTCATCGTTTTAACAGGAGTATCGGAAGGGGAAGCCTATGACTGTGAGTATTTTATTGATAAAGATTGGTTTATCGTGATGGAAAGTCCTTCTATTACGTCAGATGATTATCGCGGAGGCCGTTTTTTCCGTTGTAATGATTCCACCCATTTCTATTACTCTACAACTGGCGATATATTGTATTATACTCATGACGATTATATATGGCCATTTCACCAGTGGGACTTATCGAACTCTTTTTTGCAAAAAGTTGATGCTATTACAGGGGATAATGGGAAAACGCGATTTGTCAATGTTCAAAGGACGACGAACAATTTATACCGAGTATTTAATTATAAAGGAGATAACTGCCTTTTGATCACCGACATAAGGAACAATAGCGGAAAGAACACCATAGTTAAGACTACTTCAGAGGGGGTACCTTTCCCCATAGGAATTATTCATAACAATACTGATTATTATTTATGTAGATCTTCTCAATTATCTCATTTCCTTAAGCTAGACTTACTAAAAGAGGAAGAATCTGAAAAGTACGAAAACTGCTTGTCCAATCATGGCTATGTGATTCTAGAATATACCTTATAATCATTCTGTTTTTTAGGTTATCATTTATAAAAATCCGTTATGGGGAAAATTCTGAATGTTCTATTAATTCTGGTCACCTTTTATTGTGTCATCAGGGTTTTTATTTGTGATTCATTCGTTGTTTCCGGATCCTCTATGGAACCGATTTTCCATGACGGGCAAAGAGTACTGGCATTCAAGCCGGGGATTGGAGCAAGAATATACACAAAATACGACTTTTCAGAAACTGTACTTCACTCTTTCAGGATGCCAGGATTCAAAAGGCTGAAGAGGGGTGATATCGCTGTTTTCAACCACCCCTATGGAATATATCAGGACGAGATTAATTTCAGAATCAACCATGTGTTGATCAAACGTTGCGCCGGAGCTCCCGGGGATACAGTGTTGGTTGAAGGGATCGATCCTTTCGTTGTCCCCAGGCGTGGTGACCGCATCATCCTTGATTCTTGTACCCTGAATCAGTTCCGCAATCAGATTGAATTCGAGACGGGCAAGAAGATGTCTTTTGGAGGAAACGGAACTATTATTCTTGAAGACGAACCCGTCACCGACTATTTGTTTACTTCCGACTGGTACTATTTCATAGGAGACAACCTTTCTGTTTCTCAAGATAGCCGTCACTTCGGCCTTGTTCCGGAGAGTTTCATTGTTGGGCGAGTAAACGGGGGTGGCACAAAAGAAGATTTCGATTACTGATCGTATTATTTGAATTGAGAATAAGAATCTGACAATGAATCAAAAAACATTATATACTATTTCTATTATAGTTTTGACCCTTTTAATATCAGGCTGTGGAAAACGTAGTGGAGATAACTATTTGATTGGCAAATTGGAATCCTTCGAGAATACTGACATGGTCATGCCTGATCAATTGGATGTCGTACAAGACGGATCTGCTATATAACGCATCTATTAAATCATTATAATAACAATTATATATGATAAAGAAGAGTCTGTTATTCGTTGCTATGCTGGTAATTATCCTTGGCTTGGTTGTCGCCGCGCTCTTGTTGATAGCAGGGTGCGGTGACAAGAATATAGCTCATATTGAATCATATAAGATCTTGGATAATAATCTCGGAACGATTTCTTCAGATCTTTTGTTCAGAGGCTCGAATTGGCTTGTCTCAGACACGACGGTCATTCTGGATAAGGTAGATAGAGCATTCCGGCATGGTGATACCTACTTCGTTAATTCGGGTTATAAAGTGATGAAGATAGCGCATGACGGCTCTACTGAAGTGGTCCTTGACCGAAGAGGAAGGGGGCCTGGAGAATATTCACGTATTCTTGATTTCTGTCTCAGTGACGACGCTATCTTCATTTTGGATGACTCTCCGAAAGTACTCGAATATGGAATGGATGGGACACACCTTAAGAGCGCATCATTGGACTATCTTCCGGCAAGTATATGTTTCAATTCCGGGTCTTTGATTGTGACATCAGCTTGCCAGGATAAGGTGCATCACTTCCATGTATTGTCATCATCTACCCTGAAAGAAGAGGACTCTTTTGGTGACTACTCTGAAGCGGAATTGACGTATCGGCATATTCTTTCCCAGAATAATTTCTTTCGGTTCGGAGAAAGCCTTCTTTATCATGAACTGATGAATAATACTGTTTCACGTATTACCGACAAGGGGCTATATCCCGATAAGACATTCGATCTGTTTGGCAGCAACGCACCTGAGGAATTTTGGAACAAAAAGTACGACAATGTCGTGGACATAATGATGAAGCTGAATGATGCTGGCTATTGTTATGGTCTAGAGAAATATGCAGAGAGTGAAACTCGGATTCTATTCACCTACCGTAGCGGAATGAAGGATTGGATGTGCCTCTACGACAAAAAGAATGATTCATCATTTCAATTCGATCGTATCGATTTCAAGGAATTCGGGGCCTCTGTGGGCATCGGTGATATCTCTTTCCAGTTCAACTCAGAAGAGGATATTTCCTTGTATTTCCCTGTAGAAGTGATGTCCGATAATAAGCTTGGGTTCAGCGATGGTCAGACTTTGATATTCACAGGTGTGTTATAGCTTATGTTTGAGTATTGAGTAACTTAAAGGGAATAGTTTCAGTGAAAAAGATAATCAGCGTATTGGTTTCTATGATTGTGGTTCACCTGTCATTGCCAGCCCAGCGTCCGATGACGCTCGAGGAGGCAATCGGCACGGCCAGGATCCAGTCGGTAGCGGCATTGCAAGCCAGGCATGCCTTCATCTCGACTTACTGGGCTTATCGGTCCTATCTGGCCAGCCGGCTTCCTTCGCTCAACCTGTACGGCAACCTGATGAACTTCGACCGTTCACTGACCCTGTTGCAGAGCTATGAGGATGGAACGTTCCGTTACGCCAACTCCTTCAACCTCCAGAACAGCCTTGGCCTGTCTGTAGTCCAGAACGTGACATTTACCGGTGGTCGCCTTACGGTATATTCTGACCTTCGCAGGATTGACCAGTATGGAACCTTCAAGAACTTGACATGGTATTCTCAACCGATAACTGTCAGCTACTATCAGCCCCTTTTCGCTTATAACCAGTTCAAGTGGGACAAGCTGATCGAGCCCAAGGAATATGAGAAGGGCCGGAGACAGTACATCGAATCCATGGAGGATGTGACCATAGCCGCTGCAAAGGCCTATTTCGACTTGATTGCCGCCACAAGGAACCACGACGCATCAGTCACCAATTACTCCAATACTGTGAAAATGCGCTCCATCGCCAGGGAGAGATTGAAACTTGGAACCGTCACCCGGGACGAGTATCTACAGTTGGAACTCCGTGTCCTCAACGACAGCATCGCCATGGGCGAGAACCTGGTCAAGGTCAGGGAGGCCCAGATGTCTCTCAATTCTATCCTTGGCTATGACGAGTCCGTTGACATATCTCCGGTCATTGATGACGCCATCCCTGAAATCCTTATGGATTACGACCTTGTACTGGACAAGGCTCTCAAGAACTCGTCTTTCAACCTTGAGAACGACATCAAGGAACTCAATGCCGCCTCGGCTGTAGCCAAGGCCAAGGCAGACCGAGGGATATCTATGAGTTTGAATGCCCGGTTCGGTCTCTCCCAGTCGGGAACTGGGTTGCCTGACGTGTACCGGGACCTGCTGAATCAGGAAGTCGTCGGGCTGACTTTCAGTGTGCCAATCTTCGACTGGGGACTCGGCAAAGGGAAAGTTCAGAAGGCGAAGGCTGCTCAAGAAGTGGTTAAAGCTCAGAACCTCCAGGACGAGAATGACTTCCGTAGAAAAATCTTCACAGCCGTTGGGCAATTCAACAACCACCGACAGCAGTGCGTTGCATCGAAACGAGCGATGGACATCGCCGCAGAGAGATATTCCCTGATGATGGATAAATTCAAGAACGGGAACGCTACCGTGACTGAACTTACTAATGCCCAAAGCGACTCGGACTCTGCCCTCTCTAAATATGTAGGAGATCTGTCCAACTACTGGAACTACTATTATACATTGAGGAAACTTACTCTTTATGATTTCCTTACAGGGCGTGACATAGACATTGATGTCAAAGAAATGGTTGAATGACTATGAAATCAAGTATAATTACAATTCTCGCCCTATCGGCGGCCGTGACGCTCACTTCTTGCGGAGACAAAAGGGCTACAGAAGAGACTAAGGACGGTAAGCTCAAGTACTTACCTCAGGTCAACGAAGTTGAGGTGATTACCCTGGAGCGGAAAGATTTCGCCCGGCAGTTGCTCTCCAATGGCAAACTGGCAGCATCCAAAAAGAGTTCTCTCTTCTTCGGCACTACAGGCAAGGTAGCATCAATCAACGTGAAGAACGGTAGTGTGGTCGGTGCCGGAACGACCATCGCCACCTTGGACAGACCGGATCTCAGACTCGCCCTAGAGTCGACGGACATAGCTCTCAAGAAGGCAGAGATTGATCTATATGACTTCCTGGCCGGGCAGGGCTATTCCGCACGTGACACGTCATCGGTCCCCGACGACCTGATGGCCACGGCAAGGATGAAATCTGGCTACACGAGTGCAGAAAACGGGTTGTCCAAAGCCAAGTACGACATCTCGGGTACGGTGCTCAGAGCTCCTTTCCGTGGACGAGTCGCCGATGTGAAACTCCGCCGTTACGATCAGTACTCCGGATCGGATCCGTTCTGTACGATTATAGATGACCGAACACTGGATGTGGATTTCACCGTCATGGAATCCGAGTATTCATTCCTTTCCTTAGGTCTCCCCGTCAAGATCCGCCCCTTTGCCGAGGAAGGAAAGGAATATACCGGCAATATTATCGGAATCAATCCTTCAGTTGACGCCAAGGGCCAGATATCGGTTCGGGCCCAGGTCTTGAACGACGGCTCGCTGATCGACGGTATGAACGTCAAGGTCGTAGTTGAGCGAATAATTCCCGACCAGCTAGTGATACCTAGAAGTGCGGTGGTGATCCGCGACAATCTGGATGTTCTCTTTACTTACACTCCTGACGGCAGGGCCCATTGGACCTACATCAAGGTTCTTTATTCCAATGGTGAGTCCCACGTAGTCACCGCCAACACCGACCGGAACGCTACCCTGAACGAAGGTGATCAGGTGATTATCTCCGGAAATCTTAACTTGGCAGATAACTCGGAAGTGAAACTTAAGGAGTAGAGGATGCTTAAGAAGCTCATAGACAGACCGGTGACGGTGACGATGATAACCCTCGTAATCATCGTCCTGGGACTTGTAAGCATGCGGCTGCTGCCAGTTTCCTTGATCCCGGAGGTCGATATTCCTTACATAACAGTTCAAGCCACGTCGGCAGACTTCTCTGCCAGGGAAATGGACGAGACAGTCCTCAAGCCCCTGCGCCAGCAACTCATACAAATAAATGGACTTGAGGATATCGTCAGCGAGGCGAAGGACGGAAGCGGCTCTGTGAGGCTCACTTTCAGTCACGGTTCGGACATAAGCTACCTTTTCATAGAGGTCAACGAGAAGATTGACCGATGTATGTCTTCTCTTCCGGATATCGCCAGGCCCAAGGTGCTCAAGGCAAGCGCCACAGACATTCCAGCGTTTTACTTGAATATCACTGGGAACGGGTCTTCCGAGTTCGTTCCGGAAGACGAACTCTTCCCGGTCAGCGAGGAATTCTCGAATCTCAGCCGCTTCGCGGGTGACGTGATCATCAAACGCATTGAGCAACTCCCTGAGGTGGCCATGTCAGACATCAGCGGGACCGTGGATGAAGAGATTCTCATTCTCCCAGACCAGAACAGGCTACGTCAGGTCGGGATGACTATGGACGAGTTTGAATCCTGCGTCAAGGGAGTGAATATCAGCCTGGGCAGCCTCACCATCCGTGACGGCGAATACCGCTATAATGTCAAGTTTGATTCCAGAGCCTCAACGGCCGAAGACATTGCCTCTATATGGCTCAAGAAAGACGACAGGCTCCTTCAACTGAAAGATGTGGCGAAAGTCATTACCCACCCCGCCAAACGTACCGGGTTGGTCCGCTCTGACGGAAAGGATGCAGTCTGCCTTGCGGTCATCAAGCAGAGCGAAGCGAAGATGTCTGCCCTGAAGAAGTCGATGAACAAGCTGATGGACCAGTTCAAGACGGACTATCCTAGCCTGGAGTTCAAGATTACGAGAGATCAGACGGAGCTTCTGGAGTATTCGATCAGCAACCTCCTTCATAATATCATAATGGCGCTTCTGCTGGCATGTGTTGTGATTTTCCTTTTCATGAGGGACTTCCGCTCACCTGTCCTGGTAGCGCTGACCATGCCCTTGGCGCTGGTGTTTTCCATGCTTTGCTTCCATGTAGTTGGTATTTCTCTCAACATCATCTCCCTGTCCGGTATTCTTTTCGGCGTGGGAATGATGACTGACAACACTATAGTCCTGGTAGATAACATCACCGGACGTTGGCAGCGGAGAGGTGACCTCAGGGAGGCAGTCTTGAAAGGCACCAGCGAGGTCATGGCGCCGATGCTTAGTTCCGTACTCACCACGTGTGCCGTGTTCATTCCCCTCGTCTTCCTTGGTGGAATAGCAGGTGCGATGTTTCATGATCAGGCCATATCAGTGACGATAGTCCTGCTGACTTCCTACGCGGTGACCATCACCGTCATCCCTGTCTTCTACTATTGGTGGTACAAGGGTCAAGACAGTTATTCACCTAGCCGGTTCCTTGAGAGGATCAATTTCGAGAAGCCACTCCAGAAGTGGGATGACAGGTGGATGGAGTGGAGCCTTAGACACAGGTCATTTTCCTGGTGGCTGCTCGTTGTCTCTCTGATAGGCACGACCACCTGTCTCCTGCTGATGCCTAAGGAAAGGCTTCCGCAGATGACGCAGACCGACACCATCCTCAATATAGAGTGGAATGAGCACCTGGCTATCGAGAACAATACTGAGAGGATAAGGTCTATCGAAAGCCTGCTCTCCGGAAAGGTATCACAGATGACAGCTCTTGTCGGAGCCCAGCAGTTCGTGCTCAGCCATAGCGGTGACCAAGGTATCTCCGAGGCGTCGGTCTATCTGGATTGCAAGAACCAGCGTACCCTTGACAAGGTAAGGAAAGAGCTGGAGGCTTACCTCGTTTCTTCGTGGCCCGCTGCGACATATTCATTCTCTCCTTCAGGTAATATTTTCGATACGGTTTTCTCCGGGAATGAAGCACCGCTGACGGCCAAGCTCCGCCCTGTGCGGGCCGAGGGGATGAAGGTGGCCCCTGTCAGGAAGGTCGTTTCCGGAATCCGGGAAGCACTTCCTGGGGCGGGAATCTCCGATCCCGCTGTCAAAACAGACGTGCTTTTCGTGGCAGACCCCGATCTTCTCGCCCTCTACGGGGTGAGTGTGTCCGACCTTCTTTCCCTCCTTCGCAATTCCCTTAACGAGAACAGGCTCTTCAACATAGTACAGGGCTCACGGTCCGTGCCGGTTGTGACCGGATCGAACGCAGGGAGCCTCTCAGAGATTCTCTCGCGGACCTTTGTCGAGAAGAAGGGAGATGACGAGCAGACAGTGAGGATTCCAGCTTCGGACCTTATGAGGCAGACCCTCGTGGAGGACTTCAAGACAGTGGTGGCGGGTGCCGAGGGTAATTACTATCCGGTTGACCTGGATGTCCCCTCAAAGGATGTGAGGAAGGCGATGGACGCCGTCAAGGACGTGGTTAGGAAGGACGGAGCCTTCGAGGCAGGATTCTCCGGATCCTGGTTCTCGAACAGGAAGATGGTGGACCAGATGATCCTTGTCCTGCTCATCGCCGTGACCCTTCTCTACCTTATCCTGGCCTCCCAGTTCGAGTCCCTCATCCAGCCGATCATCATCCTTTCGGAGATTGTGATAGACATCTTCCTCGCCCTTCTGGCCCTCTGGGTCTTCGGCGTGAGCGTCAACCTGATGTCTTTGATCGGATTGATAGTGATCACGGGTATAGTGGTCAATGACTCCATCCTCAAGATAGACACCATCAACCGTATGCGAAAGGCTGGGGAGAGTCTTGAGAGGGCTGTGCTGGACGCGTCCTCAAGGAGGATGAAGGCCATCATCATGACATCCCTGACCACGATTATCGCCGTGTGTCCCTTTCTTGTCAGGGGAAGTATGGGGGCTGACCTTCAGTACCCTATGTCCCTTGTAATCATAGCCGGAATGCTGGTCGGGACTCTTGTCAGCCTCTTCGTTGTCCCTGCCCTTTATTATTCGATTTACAATGGGCAGAAAGACCAATAGGATCCCTCCGTTCTCGGTAGTTCTGATTATGGTGGCGCTGTCTCTCATAGGGGTGGCGTCATTGCGGCGCCTGAACATCCAGTACACCCCAACTGTCGAGAACAGGACTCTCAGCGTCTCTTTCATCTATCCGGATGCCTCGGCTGAGACGGTCGAGGCTGAGGCTACCTCCAAACTGGAAGGGGTGTTGTCTGGGCTGGACCATGTTTCCGGGATATCCTCTACCTCATCAAAGGGAGCGGGTACGATAAAGATTTCCTTCAATAAAGGGACCGATATGGACGCTGCTCGTTTCGAAACGGCATCGGCGGTCCGGAACATCATATCTTCGCTTCCCAAAGAGATTACCTATCCGACCATATCCATGGGTAGCGGCGAGTCGGATTCAAGGTTATCGTATCTTGTCAAGGGAAACATCCCTTCCAGGGAGATCTCGCGTTACCTCAATGAGCAAGTCCTCAGACCCCTTGCAGCTATTCCCGGGGTGGACAAGGTTGAAATCGGAGGTGGGGTTCCCTTCCATTGGGTGATTACTTTCAACGCGCTAAAAGCCGCTTCGGCCGGGATAACAGCCGACGATATCGCCTCTGCCTTCCGCTCCTATTATGGGTCTGAAGCCGTGGGCATGGCCAGGACAGGGGATGGAATGATGTCCGTACGTCTAACGGTAGAGAACGGACCTGATTTCGGGGCAGTCCCAGTGAAGAACGTTGGCGGAGAGGTCATCCACTTGAGAGATATCGCAACCTGGCGTTATGAGGAATCCCTTCCTACTTATTACTATAGGGTGAACGGCCTTAACACCATCACCCTGTCAGCGGAAATAGCATCTTCAGCCAACCTGCTTACCACAGCTGCGGCGGTGAGGACGAAAATGGATGAGTTACGGCACGGCTTCCCAGGAGAAATAACGGCCTCGCTTGCTTACGATTCTTCTGAATATGTCCAAGGCGAACTGAATAGGATCTATCTCAGGACGGGACTCTGTATGCTGATTCTCCTTCTTTTCGTCTTTCTCATTTACAAGTCGTGGAAATACATGCTGATCATCCTCTCCACGCTCGTAGTGAATATCCTCACAGCGTTGGCGATTTATTCCTTTGCCGGACTGCAGATCCATATCTACACCCTGGCCGGAATCACAGTCTCGCTGGGGATCATCATCGACACGTCGATTGTGATGATCGACCATTACGGCCGTTTCCGCGACCGGAGAGTCTTCCCGGCCATCCTCTCCGCTGTTGCTACCACGGTGGGCGCCCTCCTGCTGGTTCTCCTGCTTCCTGAGAGCGAGAAGGCCAACCTGGTGGACTTCATATGGGTTATTGTCATCAACCTTTGCCTCTCGCTTCTCATCTCCTATCTCTTCATCCCATCGTTGATGGAATATATTCCCGTCAGAGCCGGGGATCGTTCCAGATCCATGAGGACGAAGAGAAGAGTAGTCAAGCGGAATAGGCTATATTCCCGCTACATCAACTGGGGCTTGCGGCACCGCTGGGTGTATTTAGTGATATTCATCGCGGCATTCGGTCTTCCGCTCTGCGCCCTGCCGAAAGCACTATCCGAGAAGGAAAAGACAAACGCCAGTAGGGCACGCAAGGTTGTGGATAAGTTCGTGACATGGGAGCCATACGAGTCCAATCGTATCAAGATTGACAAGTACGCAGGCTCGTCCTTCGCTTTATTCTACAGTGCCCTGGACCGCTTCAATTTTTATCGTCAGCCCCAGAAGAAACAGTTAAGCATCCGTGCCGGTATGCTCGAGGGCTGCACCGTGAATCAGTTAAACGAGGTCGTAAAGGCAATGGAGAACTTTCTTGCCAAGTTTGATGAGATTTCGACTTTCACGACAAAGATCAGTTCATATAACAACGCTGTAATAACAGTAGAGTTCAAGCCGGAATATGAGAATACCTCCTTCCCTGCAACCCTGAAGTCTGAGATTACGAGGATGGCGACCAATTTCGGAGGGGCCAACTGGAGCGTTTGGGGCGTAGACGACAACTCGTTCAGCAATAATATAGTCTCGGATTACAAGAGCGAAGGTATCTGTCTTAAGGGCTACAATTACCAGAAACTCCACGACTATGCCTCGATGCTGGTTGAATATATCTCCGGCAACCGCAGGGTTCAGGAGCCAGAGATCTGGGCCGGCGGACGTTACGGGAAGCCGTCTTCCGAGTTCGTGCTCGACTATGACTTCGGCCGTATGACGATGGCCGATGTGAATCCATATTCATACTATGGGACCCTTTCGTCCCTGCTATATGAGGAGGTCATCGGGAAAGCGGATCACGACGGGGAGTTGTCAGATGTGGTACTGAGATCTTCCGATCTGGACACTTATGACCTATGGCATGTTGTCAATTCTCCTGTAGAGATAGAAGAGTCAAAGGTCACGCTGTCCAGCTTGGGTTCGATTGACAAGAAGCGCACCGGGCTGGAGATTCGGAAGGAGAACCAGTCGTACACCCTTGAGGTCCGTTACGATTTCATCGGCAGCTACGAACTCTCCAGGCGCCTTCGTGAGCAGGTGATAGATCATTTTAATAATGAGATCCTTCCCGTAGGGTTCAAGGCTGAGGATCCATCAGTGGGATGGTTCTACAATAACAAGGAAAGGTATGCCTGGTTGATCTTCCTGATTATCGCCGTGATATATGTCATGCTCGCCATAACCTTCGAGTCGTTCCGGTTTCCACTGCCGGTAATATTCATGATCCCAATCTCTTTTATCGGACTGTTCCTCGTATTCGGACTATTTGATTTCTCCTTCGACCAGGGTGGCTTTGCCGCGTTCGTGATGCTGAGCGGAATTGTGGTAAACGCAGGAATCTATTTGGTGACTACGTATCAGGAAACACAAGATTACATCAAGGCCTTCTCCCGGAAGATCATTCCTATCAGCCTCACCATCATCTCAACTATCCTTGGCCTCCTCCCATTCCTCTCCGACGGCCCTGAAGAAGTCTTCTGGTTTGACTTCGCCATCGGCACCATTGCCGGGATGGTGTTCTCTGTAATCGCTATTATCTTTATCCTACCAATTTTTAGCATTAGTAAATATGTTAGACAAACAGTTTTTATTCATGACAACCCTGATAACGACAAAGTGGCAGGGAATTACTTATAACGGAACGGGATTCTTCTTCCAACAGAAGGAACCTGCTATGAAAGATGGCAAGTTGGGTAACTATTGGCTGGTGACCAACCGCCATGTGGTTTATTCCAAGGAGGATTCCACCAAAAAGAAGCATCTGGTTGATAAACTCACATTCCGTGTTCGTGCGGAGGAGAAGGCCACACAAAAACTCATTTGGTTGGAGATGACAATGAACCAAGCTGAGTTGCTACAAAAAGCCAGAGTCTTGCCTGATACGGGGATCGATGTCTGCGTAATAGATATTTGCGAGAAGGTGGAGACTGAACTCGCGAATTATAATGATTTGAACGTAACGATATGTCCAATAGAGGAAGATAACCTGGCAGACAAGTCAAAATTCCCAATCGAGTCTAGCGATGATGTTATTGTCATTGGTTATCCAAGAGGTTTTTATGATTCCGTAAACCTTTATCCTATTGTCAAAAATGGTATAATTGCTTCCATGTGGGGCGCGAGTTTTAGAGGCACTAAGGGCTTTGCTATTGATGCCAAGCTCTTTCCTGGTTCATCAGGGAGCCTTGTGATAACCAAGCCCCGGATGGAGGATTTGGATAAGGAAGGTTACTTGGTTTTCAAGAAGGAAAAGTTATTCTATTGCCTTGGAATCTATTCCGGCGAACCTTTGTTCAACCGAATGACCATTGATGTTAATGGGAATCCAGCGGTTTTGCATTATTCATTTGACCTGGGGCAAGTGTGGTATTACAGTTTAATACCAGAAACCATACAAAACGGTGTTGTACCGCAGTTCGAATGGTAAGTTGATGTAACGAAACAATAGTTGATATGCTTGCTTATACAAGTGGGTATCGGTTTATATGTAATATTAATACTAAAACTAAATTATTATGGCAGATTGGACACCAGAGGAGATTCAAAGGATTTGGGAAAAGGGCACAGAGTGCCCGCCTTATGATCCTAATGTTTGGCGTAAAGATCAGTGTGGCGCATGGATGTGTAGATGTAAACATGGGGCTGTGTCAGCGAATGAGTCACACACAAGTTTTAAGTGGCAAATAGACCACATTAAGCCAGAATCCAAAGGAGGCGAGGATAGGGTTTCAAATGCTCGACCACTTCAATGGTATAATAATGATTGTCGACAGAATAACCGCTTAAAAACAAGAATTACTGCTGAAGGCAACCATAACATTGAAATAACAGAATAATAGAAAAAAGTTTAGGAGGTACTGGTTCTGGACATTTGTCCGATTATTCGAGCTACATAAAAAGCAGTTGCAGGTGTAACTGGTGGTAGAATCACTATTCATATCTGCGAAAGAGTTGTTGCTTAAACTCACGAAGATGTGGCAACAGATGTTTTTCAGAACCAGTGGTACAGTTCCTTCAAAGAGAACTCCCGTTATGGTTTCTTTCAATAAGAGAATAATTGCGGTTGATGAAAAAGGATTAACTACTGGTAATTTGCCAACTTCGTGGAAATTCTGCAGCAAAGTGCACCCCTGCGTCTGAGGGGCCAATTCAGTGTGGATTCTCCAGTATAACACTGGAACTATAATAAAGAATAATCCCGTCGGAAAGTGTTCCGACGGGATTATTTCAGTGACTCTAACAAATTACAATGATTAGCGGTTAGTCTGAGACCCTAATGAATCTTGAAATCCTTTCCTTTACAATTCTTAAGTAGTACCTTTTCATCTTCTCGTTAAGATAACTGCGTTCGACGAGTGCAGTCACTGATTCGGGTAGAACCATATATGCATTCAGGATTCTGTCCACACGTGATGTCACTAAACCAATCCGCTTACCGAACCGCTCGAAATCACGACGGCATGGATGGCCCGTTCTGATATACTCATCGCTCTTCTCGATGTTCGGGGATAGGCCCCCGTCCAGACCGAGGTCGTTGTCCTGAATATGCAGGCTGGTGTTCATGAGATCGTAAGCCTGAGCCAGACGGTAGTCCTGCCCCTGCAGAATCAAAGAGAAATTCTTCAAGTGGTCATCTCCGTTAGCATAAATATAGTTGAAAACAACCAGTTCAAAGAACCTCTCCATATCAACCATCCACGCAGAGACGTTCTTCCTAATAGCTAAAGCGATATCCTCATAGCAGCCACTGTACTTGAAGTCTTTCCCATCTTCCTGCTCATTCCTTCCGATTACTGATGCGAAGTCTTCCATCAGCATCTTTGTTCCGTCGGGAAGGATATCAAAGCGTTTGGTGATATACACTATCCTGCCTTTGGGAGTAAAACACAGTCCATTTGCTGCTGTTTTGATTCCGTACACTTGTGAAGCTATTTGCATAGTCAGATGCTCATTGGCTGGAATCTGCTTGCGCTCCCGAAGCGTTTCATCCCATGGTGCAGGCTTCAAGATATAAGTGGATTGTTCATTATCTCCGGCTATCCGAATACTACCTTTCTCAATCACGGCCGGGAACTTTTCTTGAACACCAGACACGGAGATTCTGCGCATGGCATCTATTATGAGTTGATTGTCACGGACTCCGTCAAACTCGAAGTCCAGGTATGGGCTTACCTTTCGGCCGTCAAAGAGAGTTCTGGCAGCTTTAGGACTATATGTGGTGAACCCTTCATCAAGGCAGGAAGGGCAATGCTTAATATCAATCATTAGGAAACCATTTCAATATGAACCCCACCGATGAAATCTTTCCCTGCCATGGCGGCAAGCAGTCCAAAGAAGTCACTTTCGTCAACTCTGGATGTCCGGCATATAACCTTCCGGTTTGCGCCTTCTGGCAACATATTCATGAAAAATGGGAAGAGTGTAGGAGATTCATAGGATTCTTGTTTCTTCGATAATGTCACGGATATCGAAGGACTGCCTGATGCCAGATAAGCCTTATCATAACAAAAACTATATCCTTCTCCGGGACGATGCTCGGTCAGCACCCCGGCTTTCCACTTATTCATATATACATCCAGTTGCCTCATAAGCATAAAGATTAAACCGTTTGACGGACTTTGAATACCATCTCCATTCCTAGTACCTCAAGTATCTTGGAAATTGTGGCCAAGGATGGATTCCCTTGACCGCGTTCAATATCTTTGATAGTCGACAACCCAATACCAGCCATTTCGGCAAGATCTTGCTGAGACAAGGAAAGGATTTTCCGCCGGCTTTTCACTATCTCTGGGAAAGTCATAAGTCCAATATAATATACTTTTGGCTCAAATATATGGATTTATCCCTAAAAATGCAAGTAATAGTCTAATATAATATACTATTTCAAGTTATTATTAGGAATTTGCGACTTTGTACAAAGAAAAATGTACTATGTTGGACTGTCTCTTTAATCAAATTGTTGTGGAGTGGAGAACCGGATGGCACTTTTCAAAACATTCAGTTTTGCCTTGCGTGAACTTCTACGCGAACAACAAGTGGAGATCAATAATTGATTGGCAATTGTCATGACATCATCTAGTTACGAGAAGGCAAACGAAATTTGGAAATCTTTCCGAGAATAGGTTTTGTATAGCTACCGGTATTACCCGTCTCATCCATCTGGAAAGGCTACTTTACTCACTTATTCCCGCACTGTCTTGGCTTCGCTTCCGAGGGCAGACTGCTTATTTGTGTCTAGTGTCGTGACAATTACAAGAGTTATGGTAATCGCTAGTGCCGAGACGATATAATATATCCAGGAATCCGGGAATGCCAGGATGCTGCCATGATGACAGAAAGGAAAAGCGCGAGGATTTCGAGTGTCCTTTTCATAATTAATGCTTTTTTACATTGCAAAGATAGCACGTAATTTGTACTCATTATCCGAAATTATAATAATCATTGTTATGAAAAAGCTAATGATGCTTATCGCACTTTTGACGGTTGCAGGAAGCGTTTCCGGCCAGAATACAGGCGGAGACTGGGTGCAGCGTCAGGATAGGGAGAGGATAACCGTAGATCCCAACGGCCAGGATATAACGATTGACAGGAATACTTACAACTGGGTGCCGTTCGACGATGTCGTGGGCTATTCGGTTTACGGCAGCCGGTACCGTAAGGCCAAGGCATCGAAGGGATGGGGAATATTCCTTTCCTGCGTAGTTGCACCCGCCAGCGGAGTGCTGCTAGTCTATGGAATTGACGAAGGAGTGGTTTTCCCTGCCGTAGTCGGAGGAGCTGCCCTGGCCGGAAGCCTCGGAGCCGGTATCCCTTTATGGGTAAAGGGTCGCAGGGAACTTGACTGGATGCTGGACGACTATGCTGAGCGTTTCGGCCCGAAGCCTTATGCGGCCTCAGTCTCCGTAGGTCCCACGAGGAACGGCGTCGGTCTGGCGCTGAATTTCTGATTTAGAATTCACAGGTAAAGTGTTACAATTCCTGGCCAAATCTGTCATTATTCACTAGTTTTGGCCACGTTTCTGATGACAGACTGTTTTTTGATATCCAGTGTTGTGACAATTACCAGAGTGATGGTGATAGCAATGACTGCGACAGTATAACATACCCGAGGATTCAGGAATGCAAAGGTGTCGTAGATAAGGATTCCTGCTGCAATCCCGATGAAGAAGGTGACGCGGAGAGCCTTATGCCATCGCTTCCGTTGACGGTCTGCGTCTCTCCTTCGTCAGTAGTTATGGTTGTCCGGCAGAAGCCAGAGACTACTATGCTGATAATACCAAGCCTAATGGCCATTTGTATACAATTATAACATTCCCCTAATATATAATCCATTGTTACCATAGATCATCTGAATGAAAGGTAAATCCTGGCTTTGTTGTTCCGCGCTCATCTCATCGAACTGCTTATCGTCTATCGTACTCGGTCTATTTGGCATGTTGGGGTGCGAATGCCACTCTCCAAGGTAGCGAACTTGGTGATAGGTCAAAGTTGTGATTCGCTCATATTCTTCTGTAAGTCCACCAAAGCCCCTTACAAATGATACAGGTGTATGAATACTATCTTCAGGAGCCTCAATCATATAATAGACATATACTACACTGGTATCTCTGTCATAGCTACCGAAAAGACATCCTCCAGTCTCAGCATCAGGCGATGCATCATACATTCTCTTCATCTTGACTTTTACAACCGAAGACAAGAAAACTGTCACATTCGAAGATGTATAGTGGCTCCATGTTGATACTGACATGGGTTGGCTTTCAACCGTTCCATCTTCGATGCAAAAATGCCAGACGTTCAATAACTCTTTCTCATCAAGGATGTGTTTTCTTATTTGTTGAGATAGGATTGCGGCGAGAACACGGACATTTTCATAGTTCAGTATCACTGATTCCTCTCTACAACTGAAGGTATTTGTGCTAGCCTTTCCGGTTTGTTCCAAATGGTTTTTAAACCGATGGTCCTCTATCAGGTTCCGGTAATAGTCCATCTCCAACAAGTCAAGACTATGAACCCTTGCTTTATCTTCCATTAGAAGCACCAAATCGTCACCCTTGGGGTTTAGGAAAGAAGTGCATCTCCGAAAATCACCTTGTTCACAAGCCAAATGACGTTCGACTGCAATGGATGTACTTACATCTATAATTAATTGCGTATCATCGTTCAGGCGCTCTTTATCGTGTTTGCTTAACATCAAATAATTACCTTCAAGAGCCGTGAGCTTTTGATCGAATATCCCTTTATACAATTCCTTTATAGACAGGACCTTCGAAGTCATCACTTTATTTGCAGGAAGGATGTGCCTTCCTATGTTATGAGGGAACAAATAATCAAAGTCAGTGATAACAAGTTCTTCAGTCAGTCCCTCTCTTACGAAGTGATCAGTCAATGCAGAGCCTAAAGCGCCAGAACCGATGATGGCTATTTTTGATAGTGTATTCTTCACACCATTTCTTAATGCATTCTCCTGTCTTGAATCCATTTCCATTACCGTTGCCACTTCCACAGGTTGCTGGTAAAACCAGGCATTAAAACTATCCTCAGACAGTTTGTGCTTCTTAACCATCACTTCAACGGGCGAACATGCTGTTTTTATTACAAACAGGTTCTTGTTGAATTTGGTCCCAGCTTGATTCTGTTGTGTTACATACACTAACAAGAGTAAAGGTAGGGTTGCCTTACCAGCTACCGTCCCTTGAAGTAATAGCAGGAGGGTGTCTGTAAGGGACTCGTGGATTGACGAGTTAAT
>JAEEGK010000604.1_pt1 | contig 89552 bp, 71 predicted proteins | sample 8958771 | NCBI WGS metagenome assembly JAEEGK01 (sample SAMN16246547, study PRJNA631951) | gut metagenome | biome: gut microbiome; feature: rumen; material: SC-attached | host: Bos | place: Iran: Karaj | collected 2018-10
AGAAATTTCTGGACTACATTTAAGAAATGTTCGAGCTGTTGTCATCAGTGGTCAGAATGCACCTCTATTATTGGGGCAGACTGCAATTCAGAAATTAGGTTCAATTACAATAGAGGGGAATCGGCTGATTGTAAATGATGCAGTAGGAAATCTTTCCGATGCTCAAATAGATAAATTAGAGAAAGAATTGATTTATTATTTGAAGAATGACAACTATAGAGCGGCACTTGATGTCTTGGAGAAGGTAGAAATGGGTAGAGGCCTTAATTCTTATGGATTCCGCAAAAAAGCATATTGCTTGTCTCAGCTAAACAACTATCAAGAATGTATAAACACATGCCTAAGATGGAATAGATATTCTGGGAATGATAAAACTCTAGATGACAAAGCCGCATGTTATACATGGCTTTGCGAAAATTATATGGGGCTAGAGCAATACTCAGAATCCGTAAAATGGGGAGAAAAAGCAGTTCTGACTTCAAAGAATAATTTGAATAGAGTTCCATGGGATTACTTGAATCTCTGTTGGGGGTATATGTATTTAGATAATTATTCATCTGCCATTAACTATGGAAAACAAGCGGTAGCCTCTCAACTAAAAAAACTCAAGACTTCATCAAACAACGTGCTAAAGGGGCTCGTGCATGATGATGATTTAAACTATATGTATTATACATTAGCTGCTTGCTACATCCTTTCAAAAGATCATTTTAGCGGAGCAGAATATATGATACATTCTGCTATGATGGGAAGGAAAGATGCTATTAAATATTGCATTGACAACAATATAGATTATCAAGAAAAAGCGAAACAAATGTTGCGCAGACAATAATAACTGAATATTATCGAGAGCTCAGGTAATCAGAAATTGTATATAACATTTCTTATACCCATCATATTTATCCGAGTTTTCTCAAAACTATAATACCAAATAACGGATAAGAAAAGTTTCTACCAAGAATGTCATAAAACGCTTGGTACATTAATCCTATATTTTTGGAACACATTAGAAAATGTATATAAATAATTTAGGGGCTTTTTGTGTTAAAATGACATAAGCACTTACTAAGTACTTTCGTATGTGTGTTTGCTTGCATATTCCATTTTTTCGTAAAATCGGATAAAATCAAAAAACTTTTGTAAATAAAGGCTGTTTGAGAGATTGAAAAAATGGGTTACGAATAAGAGAGTGTTTTCATTTCCGCATTCTACTTTGATTTGCTTTTCAATGAGCTCACGACGCTGATCTACCAATCTGTTTTCAATGATTCGTTGTCGAGGACAAAGGCACAATAAATAATTGTAAAAAAAATCAAAACTATTGAGTTTTTTCCTTTCAGGAAAACTAATCCTTGAAGAACTTTGGATATAAATATCCTAAAAAGAAGTCCAAAATTGCATCCATTTGCGCAATAATGCATGTTTAATTCCTCTTTGATAAAAACATTTGTGGATTGAATGCATTTGATTTATTTCAAATGTTCCACACTTAGTCAGAAAATCGCTACGCAAATGCCTTAGAATTCTTCTATATGGTTTGCTTGTTTCCGAAGGATCTATTGGAATGTCAGGCCTTTCATATGGATAAGTGTCAAGAACCATATGCCAATAATTGCAGATTGTTGGTATGTGATTCACTTTCTTTTTTACTGGAAGGTCTATTGTTTTTCCTTTTTCAAATGCATTTAAATAAGTTTCTTCGATATGACTTGCTGCAGCTTTTGCTTTAAAACCAACAAACTCTTTTTCTGACTGAAAAGTCATATCTTGAATCAATGGAAATTTTATAAAATCTTTAATTCTGTAATACACGGCAAAACATGGATCTTTAATTTCAAATTTGCCATTAAATTCTTCCAGAGTCACTTTTTCTCCTTTCCATTGCTTGGTTATATCATCACTAACTGGTCTGAATTCCAAATGTCCATTTACCAAAAAAAGCCCTCCAACCAGATTCACTGAGAAATTAGCAACGTTCACATTTTTCAATGCTGCATCAGACAAGATCTTATCACCAGAAACCTGAATAACAAGTTGGTTTTTATCACCATCGATTCTTCTTACAACATAAAGATTTGGATATACCTTTAGTAATTGTGGTATATCCATTTCTAACAAATAATCTTTATTAGGAAGAATTGCTGCTGGATAATTCTTGGGCATTATGACAAAGTCGTATGAATCTGTTTAATTTTCCTTACTAAATCATCTAATTTTATTTCTCCAGACAACAACAATTTTCTTTTGTTATACAGAGAGAATTCTACCATTTCTTTTGCATCATCCTCATCTGTAAATTTCCCCACGGATAACCTCATTCCATCATTTAATACGAGAAGGAAATCTATCATATTGTCTACCTCACTATATTGAACCAGCGAATCTCTTAATGGTAAAGCACTTAGGGTATTAGCCATCCATTCAAAATCTTTCTTGTATTCTTGAGGCAAAGATAAACCGTCATGTTGTAAGAATGAGGTAGTAAAGTTATCGTAATTGACCCCCATCTGTACGAACTCGGGATTAACGCTGTCCCCAAGCCCCTTAGATCTGATGACTAACGGACTCTCTATATTGAATGGATAGTTCTGTTTGAAAGCTTTATAATACCCGTCCTTAAATACATACAATTTATCTGAATCATATTCAGAAGAATAGTAATCAACTTTCTGAACATATTCACTTTTAAATCGGCTATCATCTGCCGACTTATATGATGGACATAGTGCAAGGGCTTCAATCATAGGATTATATTCTCAATTAATTCCTTTTCCCACTCAATAGATTTTGAATAAAAGACATTCATATCATCTACATCAAAGGAATAAGGCTTTTCTGGCACAGTATTTATGTCCAATTTCATTAATATACAATCAGAGTCTTTTTTGCCATTTGTAATATGATAACCATCAGATAACTGATGTAAAAAGTTCATCTCAACCTCCTTCGAATTTAGGTTTACAATATTCTTCAAGAGGAAATTATATTCAATGTTTTGAAAAGGGATTCCCTTATATGATATCTGTTTAAGAATATGCTGCCAAAATTCTGTAGATTGCATCTTCTCATTGACTATTATTGAAAATAGGGGTGCATAAGCCAATCTGTTAATTGAAAAGTTTCCATCTGATATAAATAAAGAAAATTTCTCCGTACAGAATTTAAGAAAATCAACATCAATTTTGCCAAATTCACCTTCTTTTTCAAATACAATATCTATTTTATTGGGGAAAAAAGATATCTGAAGACCATCATTGACCAATTGCCATGGCATACCAAATTGAGGAGCAAAAGGATTTGCGCCTTGTATAGGTGCACCAACTTGTGGGATTCCTGCAACGTTTCCCTCAGGCATCAGTAATTGTTTATATTTACTTGCATTTTCTGGGGTATAACCAATATATTGCTGGAAGAAAATTGTTCCACGCATTTGAACTACTTTTGGCAGATTTTCCATATAACTTGTTTTTATTATGCAAAAGTACACACTTTCTACGATACTTGTATCTAAATGGTGCTTTAATTACGAAAAATTAGCAAAAGACGTGCCAAATTTCCATTATTAGGCTAAACAATACGAGATTATATTATAAAATAGGCTATAAAAAATGAATATTCCGTCTTGAATGTGTGAATAATGTATACTATTGCTATGCAGAGAAATACGCAGTTGCATCCGGATGAGCATATTAATAGTGCATTTATAACATATACTTCAACCTCTCTGTAAGCATGCGCTTTCGTTTTTCTATAAACTCGTATCTCTATTGACAGATCTACATCATGTATTATGTGATATACAGAAACCCTTTACATTCACGACATCAACTAAGCCATGTGTTTCTGTCCTGTCCTTGCATTTTTCCCTTTTGCCCCCTATTTGCAATTGATAACAGAATATCAGCATAGTTAAGCGTTGTACCACCTGAGCTCGTCCTAACAAAAATATCAACTGCGATATCAGGCATCACAATCAACCTCAAAGTAATTGATATTTTCTAATTAAACATATGGTGCACAGAACGAAACGTATAAAATAGAGAAACAAAAATGTTTAATAGCCATTAAATAAAGGAGTTTTGAAAGAACAGAAAAGTTTGGAGAGAAGGAACAAGACGATTACATTGCTTTACATCCAGATGGGCTTGAGAGAAAAGTTTACATTGGGATTTTAGAGCTTTACATAGATGGTTTGATAGGTTTTTCTGAGGGCGCTTATACACAAGGGTTAGCAGGATGCTGTTTTTTTGGGGGGGGCGTATCTTTTATTAGTGTTAAAACTTTGCATATAAGGATTTTTTCGTATCTTTGCATCGTTATTAGAAGCAGTTAAAATATGGATATTACAGAAAGGTTCTTAAACTATACACAGTTCGACACGCAGTCGTCGGAAGAGAGCGACAGCGTGCCCAGTACCGCCAAACAGCTTGTTTTCGCAGAATACCTGAAGAAGGAGTTGGAGCGCGAGGGACTGAGCAACGTGGAGATGGACGAGAAGGGCTATATCTACGCCACGCTGAAGGCTAACACGAAGGGCGACATTCCTACCATCGGATTCATCTCGCACTACGACACAAGCCCTGACTGCTCGGGGGCTGACATCAAGCCGCATATCGTGCGACAGTATGACGGCAGCGACATCCTGCTGTCGGAGGGCATCGTCAGCAGTCCGAAGAAATTCCCCGAGCTGCTGAGTCATGTGGGCGAGGACCTGATTGTGACTGACGGACACACGCTGCTGGGAGCTGACGACAAGGCGGGCATAGCGGAGATCGTGCAGGCGATGTGCTGGCTGAGGGATCACCAGGAGGTGAAGCACGGCGACATACGCATAGCCTTCAACCCCGACGAGGAGATCGGAATGGGCGCCCACCACTTCGACGTGGAGAAGTTCGGATGTGAATGGGCCTACACTATGGACGGCGGCGACGTGGGCGAACTGGAGTTCGAGAACTTCAACGCTGCCTCGGCCAAGATACGCATCAAGGGCGTGAGCGTGCATCCGGGCTATGCAAAGGGCAAGATGGTGAACGCCAATCTGCTGGCGATGGAGCTGGCGGCGATGCTGCCCGAGGAGGAGCGTCCTGAGACGACGGAGGGCTACCAGGGGTTCTACCACCTGCTGGGTGTTCAGGGCAACATAGAGCTGGCCAGCATGAGCTACATCATCCGCGACCACGACCGCGAGACGTTTGAGGAGCGTAAGCGCAAGATGGAGAGCATCGTGGCAGCCATGAACGAGAAATACGGCGAGGGCACGGTGACGCTGGAGCTGAAGGACCAGTACTATAACATGAAGGAGAAGATTGACTCGAAGATGCACGTGATAGACATCGTGCTGCGCGCCATGCAGGACTGCGGAGTGGCTCCGAAGGTGAAACCCATCAGAGGCGGCACAGACGGCGCTCAGCTGTCGTTCAAAGGGCTGCCCTGCCCCAACATCTTCGCTGGAGGCGTGAACTTCCACGGACCGTATGAGTTTGTGAGCATACAGTCGATGGAGAAGGCCATGCGCGTGATTATCCGTATCTGCGAGCTGGCAGCGGGATTTAATGATTGAACAGGGCGTTGATTGACTCTTTCTCGCCAACGACCCAGATGATGTCGCCTGCCTGGAACTTGCGTGTGGGCTTGTAGGGAGACAGCTTTTCCTTTCCCTCTTCAAGACCTACCACCATACAGCTATAGATGTCGCGGATGCCGCTCTCGATGAGCGTCTTGCCAACGAAAGGACTGTCGGCACCGATAACCAGCTGGCGGAGCTTCATCTCGCGGTTCTCCCACTCGTAATCCTGTCCGAGGACTTCTTTCTCAAGGGCTTCGCGGAAGACGGTGAACTGCTCGTCGCTACCAATCACCTGAAGCACATCGTAGGGGAAGATGAGATAGTCGCCATCGGGGATATTGATGCGCATGCCGCCACGCAGGATGCTGCTGACATGGACGCCGTACTTGCGACCCAGATCAAGATCCTTGAGGGTTGAGCCCATCCACATGGAGTTATAGGGCACCTGGAAGTCGGCGATGTGGATATCGCGGTCGAGCAGACGGCCTTCATAGAGCGGGCGCTTCTTGCCGTGTACCTGAGCCTCGATGTCGCGCGAACGGAGGTTCTGGATAAAGAGGCGCTCAAGGGTGATGGAACGGTGCTTGATCCAACGCGAGAGAATAATCAGAATCACGACTACCAGACCAATGGTGAACATAATGGCATTGGTGAAGCGGCTCAGATAGTTGCAGATATAGAAAATGAAACTAATGGCGATGAAGCCGCGCACCAGGATGGTGAAGATGAGTGGCGGACGGTTGCGGTTAGACTCGGCCCAGAGGGCACGGAACTCGTCGCTATGGTTCTTCTTCATGACCATGGCACGCAGGAAGGGGGCGATGAGCAGCACGGTGAGCACGCCTGTGATGGCGTTGGCATACCAATGGAGCTCCCAGCCAGGCAACAGCTTGCGCGTGAAGGGCAGCACGAAGGTGAACATCACCACGATGCCTGCAACGGAAAGGATGGAATAGATGATGGTGTTGACGACCATCTGCCTGAGCAGCTTATTCCACAGGCTCTGATGGGTATGGGTGTTGCCAACAGCCATCTGGTTCATCGACTTGATGAGCTTGTTGGGCAGATGACTCTCCAGCTTGTTATAGGCTGGCGTGGCCAGACGGATCATGTAGGGCGTGAGGAAGGTGGTGATGACGGATACGGCCACAACCACAGGATAGAGGAAATGGCCGATGACGCCCAGCGACAGGCCCAGCGAGGCGATGATGAACGAGAACTCACCAATCTGTGCCATCGAGAAGCCGCAACGCATGGCTGACTTCAGCGACTCGCCGCCCAGCATGAACGAGAAGGTGCCAAACACGCTCTGGCCCACCAGAATGGTGAGCACGAGGCACATGATGGGCACGGCATAGTCGACCAGGATCTTGGGGTCGACCAACATACCTACCGACACGAAGAACACGGCACCAAAGAGATTCTTGACGGGCTCGACGAGCTTCTCTATATGTTCGGCCTCGACGGTCTCAGCCAGGATGCTACCCATGATAAAGGCGCCAAAGGCTGACGAGAAGCCCACCTTGGTAGAGAACACGGCCATGGCGCAACACAGACCAAGGGCGACGATGAGCAGCACCTCGTTGTTAATCAGGCGGCGCACGGCCTTCAGAATGAGGGGTACGGCAAAGATACCAACCACCAGCCAAAGCACCAGGAAGAAACCTATCCTCAAGACTGACTCCAGCATCTGTCCGCCATCGGGGTTGTTACCACTGGCGATGGCACTCAGCATCACCATCATGACGATGGCCAGGATATCTTCAAGTATGAGCACACTCATCACCATGCCCGCAAACTGCTGTTGGCGAAGGCCCAGATCGTCGAACGCCTTATAGATGATGGTGGTCGACGACATGGCCAGCATACCTCCAAGGAAGATGCAGTCCATCCTTCCCCACCCGAAGAGATAGCCTATTCCTGCACCCAACAGGGACATGAAGAAGATGATGGTACAGGTGGATATGATGGGCGAGGCGCCCATCTTGAGGATCTTCTTGAAGGAGAAGTCGAGACCCAGAGAGAACAAGAGGAACATGACACCGATGTCGGCCCAGAGGTGGACGTTGTCCATATCAGCCACCGAAGCGGTGTACGGCATACTGGGACTTACCAGGAAACCTGCCACGATATAGCCCAAAACCAGGGGCTGCTTCAGTTTCTTGAAGATAATGGTCACTATGCCTGCCACCGTCAGAATGAGGGCCAGGTCTTGAATCAAAGTAGGTAGTTCTGCCATCTTGTTTTAGTTTTAGTACCACTGCACTGCGTTCGAAGAACTTGAGCGCTTGTCATACTTTAAAGCATCGGTGAGCGTTGCCGCATTACACCTGAATGAGAAGTTATAACTTGTATAAGGGGCCAGCACCACTGAGCACGACATGCTGAAGCAATGCAGATCGCGCGAGAGTGAGGCCGTGGTCATAGATATCTTCTTGTTTTCAAAGTCGTAGCCCGACGAGAAATTGATGTTCCAGCCGTCGCTGATGGCGAAGTTTCCGCTGAGGTTCAGGCCCTGAGTGAAATGATAAGGATAGCGCATGGTGTTGTAGTTGAACTTGCTCTTATCCCTGTTCTCCGTCATATTGATGTTATAGCCTATGCTCAGGCTCCATGGGAACTGGAAGGTCATATAGCCGTCTTCGTCGGTCTCGGCCTTGTCGCCGCCCTTGCGCTGGGCGCCATGCTTGCCTTTCTCCATGTCTCTGTCGACATTGGTCTCAAGATCGTTCTCCCAGTCGTCGTCGTCATCGTCGCGCTGGGCGTTCTTGTTCTTCTTATCCACCTTCTCGCCCTTGAGCCATTTGATGAGGTTCATCACCTTCTCGTTGTTCAGGGTGTACGACAGGTTCTGGGAGATGCCCTGGAAACGGCCTATCTTGCCTTTCTGCCAATAGGTGGTGTGTTCGCTCTCCACGATATTACCCAGGCTGTCTTCTTCGTAGACATAAGACGCAAACGTTCCTGAGAGGTTCAGCGTATAGCTCTTCGAGAGCTTCAGTCGCAAGCTGGCCTCTACTGGACCCATAGGCTGGCGCTTGGCCGCGAAGTTATAGAATGAGGAGAGTCTGAACTCGTCGATGAGCGAGATCTTCTTGTAGCCTGTCGAGTCGTCCTCGCTCTTCACCTTCATCTCCAGATTGTTGCTCAGCTCGAAGTTCATCGTCTGTGACTTTCCCGCTGAGGGAGCGGTATAGGCTCCGATGGAGTAAGGCGTATAGGACACCATCGTCACATTACCATTGGCATCGGTCTTCTGATACTTCTTCCAGTAGCCATAGCGTTCTGCGCTGAAGTCGGGGGCGTAGCTGAAGCTGACACTTGGCGAGATGACGTGGCGGATGGCCTGGATCTTATCGCCAAAGAGCTTGCGGCTGGGCACCCAGAAGCCGTAGAGCTTAGTAGATGCGGCAACACTCATGCTCCAGTTGTAGACATTATAGAAACCTGAGATTGTATCGACCACCTCACGCTGATTGACGGCATCCCACGACTTGTTGACCTTGCTGAACAGGGTCCTGTCGGTAAAGTTGATGCTTGGCGAAAGGGTGATATAGCCCAGAGCCGTAAAATTGGCCTTGATGGGTATCACGTGCTGCATACCGTTCTTCCAGTCCTTATTGAACTTAGAGTGGAGCAGCAGGTTTTCCTTGGTGTTGATCTCGTTGTTCAGCGTTCCCGTATAGCTCATCGAGATCTTCTCATACCAGCGTTCGGTGCCTACCCTCTTCTTGCGCTTGAAAGGATAGAACTGGGAGACAGAGATGTTGAGTTCGGGGAACGACATACCGATGGTAGAGTCGCGCATATTCTGGTTCAGACGCATACCTGCGCTGATGTTCATTCCTATGCTGGAGAAATTGGTGCTCCACGCTACAGAAGATGTACGCGTAGACTGTGTTCGGGTCTGGGGGTTGTACATCGAGGTGAGGTTGTTCTGCTCATAGCTGGTAGAAGCGAAGTTCACGCTGGCCCTCAGCGTTGAGAAGGGGTTGGCCTTCGCATCCTGAGAGTGGTTCCACTGGAGCTTGAAACTCGTCTGCTTGGCATAGTCGGGCATGTTCTTCTCGCCCGTCACCGTATTCTGGTAACTGAAGTAGAACGAGCCGTTGTAACGATAGCGCTTCCTGTAGTTTGAGGCAGCAGAGAGGCCCCACGAGCCTTTGGTGTAGATCTCGCCCAGCAGCTTGAGGTCCATCTTGTCGCTGAGGGCGAAATAGTAACCGCCATCGCGGAGATAGAATCCGCGCGACATCTCGTCGCCATAGGTTGGCATGATGAGACCGCTGGAGTAGCTCTTCGTAAAGGGGAAGAAGCCATAGGGGATAGCGAGAGGCAGAGGTACGTCTGCCACAACGAGATAGGCGGGGCCGAACACAACATCCTTGCCAGGGCGCACCTTGGCTCTCGACAAGGCGAGATAGAAATCGGGATGAGGATCGTCGCAAGTGGTATAGCGACCATGCTGCAGGAACATCTCACCATTAGCGCCGCGCTTGGAGACCTCTGAGGTCAGGAATCCGTCTTCCTGCTGGGTATAGACATCGCTGATGAGACCTTTCTTCGTCTTGAAGTTGAAAGCCATCGGGCCCGACTGGTATTCATCGCTGCCCATCTTGAACACGGGCGAGCCCTTGGGCTCGTTGGTCGTCGTGTCGATACGTGAGTCGGCATGAACCAGACTGCTGTCGAGACTCATATAGATATGGTCTGCAGAGAGCTCCATGTTCTGATATTTCACGTCTGACTCTCCATAAAGATGTGCCAGACCTGAGGTGGCTTCATAGGTCAGCGAGTCGTTGGCCACATAGTCCACAGGGGAGTCAATACCGTTCTTACGACTACGATTGATGCTGTCGAGCTCGAGGGAGTCGTCAACAGCCTTATTATGCTTATAGACAGCCAGTTCGATGGAGTCCATCGTGGTGGTGTCGCGCTTGATCTTTGCCGCAGCAGCACCCTTTACAAGCGTGGTATCGACGAGGACGGTATCGGTATCGACACTATCGTCTGCCTCTGACGCCCTCATGGCTTCAGACACAAACGACATCGGCGCTTCTGCCATCACAAAAAGGATGACGAAAAGCAGCATAAAAATAGCCGATTTCCTTTTCACGGTGCAAAAGTACAATAAAATAGGGGAATTACAAAATTCCCCTTTTACTTTTTTATTTTATTTACCTTTATTATTGATACTTCGTATCGAGCCTGCTCACGTTCGGCATAGCTGATGCAGGCATCGCTCTGCTCTCGCTTAATCGCAGAGTTCACTCAAAAAGATCCACCCATTTCTGGAAACGTCTCACGCCATCCCAGCCAAACTTCTCGAGGCTGTGCATGGCTTCTACGACTGTGCGTTCGCTGCCCGGATGGGTCTTGGAGTAGAACTTGTCAGCATAGCAGATCAGTTGTTCCTCGAGTTCCACAGGCAGGTAATCCTGATGGGGCAAAGGCAGATTCTGGTGTTCTATCTCCGACTTTGAAAGGCCTGTACCAGTATGGCGTTCGCACACACGGGCATGGCGCTCCCATCCCAGTTCCCGCAGGATTTCCGCACCAATGATGCCGTGACGGATATATGGTTCTGTACCGAAGCACTGTATACCAGGGGCATCGCATCGGAAGATACCAATGTCGTGAAGCATAGCGGCTTCTTCGAGAAACTCTTTATCAAGGCGCAGTTCGGGGTGGGCCTTGGCTATCTTCAAGCACTTATCTGCCACCTGACGACTATGAACCATCAGAATCTTCTTCAGTTCATTATCCTCAGGGTAATAGCGATCAATTATCGATTGGTAATCCATATTGATATAATTTGGCACGGATTACGCGGATTCTTGGACAAGCCAAGCGGCAAAGCCGAGCGAACACGGATTAATTATTAATCGCTGAAAATCCGTGAAATCCGTGTAATCCGTGCCTAATAAATTTACGCTTCGCGCTCGATCCAGGCGATGGTGTCGCCCTGACGGATGTTCTGTCCAGGCTTAACGCTGATGTCTACCAGCTTACCGCCCATAGCTGCAGGGATAGCAACAATCTCGCCCCACTTGGTCTGCAGATAGCAGAAGGTGTCGCCCTCCTCGTACTTCTGACCAATGAACGGCTCTACGCATGGTGCCAGAACACCTTCGCCACCGAAGCCCCACAACAGCTGACCTGCGAGAGGAGCCTTTACGGCATCAGCCTTGGCGTGCTTGATAGCGTCGATCTCTTCCTGAGAGAGCTTCTGACCACCACCCAGCTTGGCATCCTTTGCCTTCTGGATATCAGCGAGCAGCTGCTTCTTAGCCTGACCGCTCTTGAAGGGACGATACTGCTCTGGGTGCATAGCCAGCTCGAAGAGCTCTTCGTCGTCCTGTCCGTAGTCCCAGCCGTTCTCGTCCATCTCCTTGCGGAAGCTGTCGAGTGTATTCTCCAGCAGTGTGTGAGGATCGGCATCGGTGAACTTAAGACCTTTCTTCTCTGCCAGCTCAACGAGCTCAGGAGCAATAGTGCCAGGCACCTTACCGCTCTTACCAAGAATCATACCCCAGATAGCGTCGTCCATCATCACGTAACGACCCTTACCCTGCTCCATCGTGAGGAGGTTCATCAAGGCGATGTTCTTAGTGTACTGAGAGAACGGGGTTACCAATGGGGGATAACCAACCTTTGGCCATACGTACTCTACCTCGTTGAACAGCTTAACCAGCATATCGTCCATAGTGAGTGTATTCTCGCCCTTCTTCTCACGCTCCTTGTTAATCATCTTCTGGATAGGACCGAGGTCGGCCATCATACTACCCATCATGCCACCAGGCAGACCGCAACCAAGCAACAGTGAAGACATGTGCTTGTTGGCAGGATTGATGAAGCAACCCAACCAGTCGTCGATGAACTCCTGTGTGAGCGTACGAGCCTGCATATAGGCGTTCATATCAAGATCGGCAACCTCGAAGCCCTCGTTCTTCAGCATTGAACGAACAGAGATGATATCGGGGTGAACCTTACCCCAAGACAGAGGCTCGATAGCTGTGTCGATCACATCAGCACCGTTGTTACATACCTCGAGGATTGAAGCCATAGACAGACCAGGACCAGAGTGGCCGTGGTACTGGATGATGATATCGGGGTGCTTGGTCTTGATAGCCTTAGTGAGCTGTCCCAGCATAGCAGGCTGACCAATACCAGCCATATCTTTCAGACAGATTTCCTCAGCACCAGCTGCAATCACCTCGTCAGCAATAGCTGCATAATAGTCGACGGTGTGAACTGGAGAAGTGGTGATACAGAGTGTTGCCTGAGGGGTCATACCGCCCTCCTTGGCCCACTTGATACTGGGGATGATGTTACGCGTGTCGTTCAAACCGCAGAAAATACGGGTAATATCGACACCCTGTGCGTGCTTTACCTTATACATCAGGGCTCGAACATCGTCGGGCACGGGATACATACGTAATGCGTTCAGACCACGGTCGAGCATGTGGGTCTTGATGCCTACCTCGTTGAAGGGCTTACAGAAAGCGCGAACTGCCAGGTTGGGGTTCTCGCCTGCCATCAGGTTTACCTGCTCAAAAGCGCCACCATTGGTCTCTACACGGGCAAAACAGCCCATATCGATGATTGCTGGGGCAATGCGCTCCAACTGGTCCTTACGGGGCTGGAACTTACCCGAGGACTGCCACATATCTCTGTACACGAGACTGAATTGAATCTTCTTCTTTGCCATATTTTTTTAGCTATTTTTCAAAATTTGAATGCAAATATAGCACTTTTTCTGCACATAGCGGTATTATTACCAATATTTTTATGTTTTTTAGTAGTGGCATAAGGTTTTCACGATTAACTATGCAGGAGATATTCATTTCTTTCGACACCGAAAGAAACGAAACAAAGAAAGGTGCGAAAACGTCCTGAGCTCAGAGGCCGGATGTACTATTATCGTAATCATTCGATGAACTCGCTACGCTCAAACAGCATCTCATGTCGATTTGCTTGTCTCGCTTACGCGACACAAGAATCGAAGAAGATTCCGATAATAGTACATCCTATAAATACCTCTTCGTGCGGAATGTTTTCGAGGAGTCTAGCGACGTAGTAACTAGAGAAAAAGAAAGAAATCCTCAAAACATTCCGCACGAGGAGGTCTTTAGAGGTATGCAAATTCTTTGAATCGATATTGAGTCTCGGATTGCATCCGCAATCCGAGCAACGAAATACGAAATGCTGTTTGAGCGGAGCGAGTTCATTGAGTGATTTGAAGAATTTGTGTACCGGCCTCCGAGTCAGGACGTTTTGGGAATTACTTCCTTTTTCGACCAGCCAGCCACGAACTATTTGAATGTGTGATTCATCAATCGCTGCTCGGCGAGGGTTTCGTATTTGGTGCCGGGGCGACCGTAATTGGCGTAAGGATAGATACTGATGCCACCACGAGGGGTGAACAGGCCGATGACCTCAATATACTTGGGGTCCATCAGTTTCACCAGGTCTTTCATAATCACGTTCACGCAGTCCTCATGGAAATCGCCATGATTGCGGAAGCTGAACAGATAGAGCTTCAGGCTCTTGCTCTCAACCATCCGCTCGCCAGGGATATACATGATTTTAATCTCCGCGAAGTCCGGCTGCCCCGTGATAGGACAAAGCGACGTAAACTCAGGACAGTTGAACTGCACCCAGTAGTCGTTCTCGGGATGCTTGTTCTGGAAAGTCTCAAGCACCTCTGGAGCATAGTCCATCCTGTACTCGGTCTTCTTGCCGAGTTGCTGTAGTCCTTCTTGTTCTCTGCTCATAGCTCTTTTACCTTAAATATATTATACGCAATATTGTTATCAAACACATCTTCGTGGTCGTGTTTCTTGGTGAAATTGACCACACGGATGGTGACAGGCAATACAATGATCTCGTAGAGGGTCTTCAGGGTCACCTGCGTGATGACAAGCGAGGGCATCTCTTCCCAGGGGATGACACCGCCCAGAGCGAGGGGGAAGAAGATAATCGAGTCTGTCAGCTCACCGAAGACGGTACTCATCACGGCACGATACGAGAAGTTCTTACCGTCTGACGACAGTTTCATCTTACTCATCACGTAGGCATTGATGAACGAACCTGCCAGGAAGGCCAGGAACGAGGCGCCAGCAATACGGGGAGCAAGTCCGAAGATCTGATGGAATCCCTCTTCCCCATCCCAATAGGGAGCACCGGGAATCCAGTCGGCCACAGCGCCGAAGAGCACGAACATGAAGTTCATGGCGAAGCCGAGCCAGATGAGCAGGCGTGTACGGCTATAGCCCCACACCTCGCACACCACGTCGTTGATGATGTAGCTAACGGGGAACACGATCAGACCTGCCGTCATGTTAGCTGGTCCCAAAGAGATTTGTTTGGTCTCGAGTACGTTTGCCGTAATCAGGCAAACGCAGAACAGTACGCTGTAGAACATGAACAGCACACTGATTTTCTGTTCTTTCTTTTTTTCCATTTTTTCTTGTTTTGTTAAAGGGGGTTGAGCAAGGTCCTACCTAGCCGGCTTAAGCCTCAAGTACCCCTGTGTTTATATTAAAGAAGATATAATAGCCATGCCATATAGCAGGCGAAGAAGAGGATAAGGATGAAACCTTCACGACGCGACACGTAATACTTGGTGAAAGCGAAGAGCCATAAGATACCTACGCTGACAAGCATCGTCATCAGATCGACAATCGTAATACCCATGATACGGAGGGGATGGATAAAGGCTGTCATACCCAGCACCAGGAGGATGTTCATGACGTTCGAGCCAATCACGTTTCCGATGGCGATGGCCGAACGGCCTTTATGGGCTGCCACCACACTCGTAGCCAACTCAGGCAGCGAGGTTCCGCCAGCCACGATGGTAAGGCCTATCACACTCTGACGCACACCATAGCGATGGGCCACATAGGTGGCGGCATCGACGAAGAGATCGCTACCGAAGATCAGACACGCCAACCCTAAAGCCATGAAGCCCAGATTGCGCCACAGTTTACTGTAATCTCGGGGTTCCTTCTCACGAACCACGCCCAGCTCCTCTTCATTATTGGGCAGAAGTCCGTCTTTGCTGGCCATCTGGAAGGTGTAGATCATAAAGGCCATGAAGCCTATGAGAAGAATGATACCGTCGGAACGGCTTATATCATTACCCCAGAGGTGTGGCGAGTCCATGTCGTCGAAACAGAGCATGAAGAGCAACAGGGAAGCGCCTACTGCGAAAGGAATATCCTTCTTCACCGTCGAAGCCGTAACCACCATCGGGGCAATCACGGCCGAACAGCCTACTATCAGCAACGTGTTGAAGATGTTCGAGCCAATCACATTACCCACAGCCATGTCAGGCGTGCCTTTGATGGCTGACACCAGACTGACAAACATCTCCGGGGCCGACGTTCCAGCTGCCACGATGGTGAGACCAATCACGATTTCGGGAACACGCATGCCACGAGCCAGCGAAGAGGCTCCATCGGTAAGGCGATCGGCTCCCCACAGCACAAGGGCGACACCCACGATGATGTAAACGATGTTGAGTAGTAGCATCATAGGGATTAATCCATTTCGTTGATAAACGCATCCAACGAGCGACGGTCTTTCTTCGTAGGGCGGCCCGTGCCTCTTGCACGATCCACAAAGCCGCTGATACGCGTCATCTCCAGGAGTTCATACTGCTCCGGAGCCGTCACATTCTCATAAATCTCGGGCAGAAGCTTAGCCCCTACTCGTTGTTCGATAGTCTTCAGAATACGGAAGGAATAAGTGATGGGGGGCTTGCGCACGCTCACCGTCTCGCCTGTCTTCACCATATGCGAAGGCTTCACGTTGACGCCACCGATGGTGACGCGACCGTTCTTACAGGCGTCGGCCGCAATGGAGCGAGTCTTGAAGATTCTCGCTGCCCACAGCCACTTGTCTATCCTTGCCTCATCCATATTATTTCTTACCAAGCTTGTTAAACTGATTCATGGTGATATCGATGCCAGCCAGCACAAACGACTTGATGATATCGACACCCAGATCGATGCTGGGCTGCAGCTCTTTCAGTTCCTCGTCGCTATACTTTCCAAGCACCCAGTCGACCTGCATTCCTTTCGGAAAGTCATTACCGATACCCATTCGCAGACGGGCATAGTTCTGACCTATCAACTGCTGGATATGTCCAAGGCCGTTGTGACCGCCATTAGAACCTCCAGCCTTCAGTCGGAAAGCGCCTAAAGGAAGGGCCACGTCATCACTGATAACCAGCAGGCGAGACTGTTCGATATTTTCCTTATTCAGCCAATAACGTACAGCGTTACCACTGAGATTCATAAACGTGGAGGGTTTGAGCAAGAACACCTTGCGACCCTTCAGCGAAGTCTCGGCAACAAAACCATAACGCTTATCATCAAAATGAATATTGGATGCCTTTGCAAAAGCATCCAATACCATAAAGCCTGTGTTATGACGGGTCATATCGTACTCATCGCCGACATTACCCAGTCCCACGATCAGAAATTTGTCCATGGTGTTGGCTTACTGCTTACTCTGCAGCCTGGGCAGCAGCAGAACGAGAAGCACGTGTAGCCTTAACTGAACATACAACAACCTGGGCAGGAGTAGCGATCTCGAGACCCTCGAAGCTCAGTTCAGCAACCTTGATAGCCTTACCAAGCTTCAGCTCGGTAACGTCGATCTCCAGCTCCTCAGGAATCTGCTTGTAAGGAGCGGTAACGTTCAGCTTGCGCTCTGCCTGATTCAGACGACCACCATCGCGAACACCCTGAGCATGACCAACGAGCTTAACGGGAATACCAATAGTAATGGGCTTGTTCTCGCTTACCTCGTAGAAGTCTACGTGTATCAGTGCGTCTGTTGTGGGGTGGAACTGAAGCTCCTTGATGACAGCCTTGTGAGCCTCACCGTCGATAGTCAGATTAACTACGTATACATAAGGAGTGTAGACAACCTTACGCAGCTGGGCTGCGGGAATAGCGAATGACAATGCCTCGGGCAGACCATTCTCGGCCTTCTTCTCACCATACAGATTACAGGGAACGAGTCCCTCCTTGCGCAACTCTTTGGTTGCCTTCTTACCAGTTGTGGCACGCTTCTGGCCACTTACGCTGATTTCTTTCATTGTGTTACTCTAAATTAAGTTTAAATAATACGTTTTTGCTTAATTCGCCATCACACGAATCTCGGCCTACTTGCCGAAAAAGCGGTGCAAAGGTACACATTTATTCTGAAATGAAAAAAAGAAAGAATGAAAAAATGATAAAATAATGCATTTTTCTTTCTTTTTCTTGCAGAATTAAGGAAAAATAGCTACCTTTGCACTTACCAAATTATGGTTTAACATTAAAAATAGGTATAAAGTAAAACAACAAAAGCATCAAGTGAGATGATTAACAGAGAAATTATTAGAATCAAAATTGTTCAGTTAACCTATGCTTACTATCAAAACGGTAACAAGAACATCGACACGGCTGAGAAAGAGCTCTTCTTCAGTCTCTCAAAATCTTATGACCTCTACAATTACTTATTAGGCCTGATCGTTGCCATCAGCAAAGAGGCAGGACGCCGCATGGAACTTCTGCAGGCCAGAGCTAAGCGTGAAGGAACGGAAGAGCCCTCCCGCAAATTCGTGTTCAACCGCTTCGCATTGCAGTTGAGCGAGAACAAACAGCTGAACGAATTCCTGAGCACACAGAAGATCAGCTGGGACGACTCGGCAGCCTTTGTCGGTTCGCTGCTCGAGAAGATTGAACAGAGCGAGATTTATAAAGAATATATGGCCAGTAGCGAAGACAGCTACGAGGCTGACCGCGAATTGTGGCGCAAGCTTTACAAGAACTTCATTCAGGAGAACGAAGAGCTCGACGCCATTCTCGAAGACCAGAGCCTTTACTGGAACGACGACAAGGAGATTGTCGATACATTCGTCATTAAGACCATCAAGCGCTTCAACGAGCAGGAGGGTGCAAAGCAGGAGCTGCTGCCCGAGTGGGACAGCGACGAGGAGAAGGACTTTGCCCGCAAGCTGTTCCGTGCAGCCATCCTCAATGCCGACGAGTATCAGCGCTATATGACCGAGGCTTCACGCAACTGGGATTTCTCACGCCTGGCCTTCATGGACATCATCATCATGCAGATTGCCATCGCAGAGATGATGACCCTGCCCAACGTGCCCATCAGCGTGAGCATCAACGAGTTCGTCGAGATTGCCAAGTTCTACTCTACCCATAAGAGTGGCGGCTATATCAACGGCATGCTCGACGCCATTGCGCGCAACCTCGTGAAGACTGGTCGCCTGATGAAGCACATCGACCCTGCTAAGCCAAGGCTCCAGCAGATGGACGAGAAGAAAGTTAAGATGAGACCAAGAATCAAGAAATAATTAAAAAGTAAAAACGAAAAATGATGAATTTAGTATTAGTTGCGCAGTCAGCGCAAGGAGGCGGTATGAGTATGATTATCATGATGGTAGCTATCTTTGCCATCATGTGGTTCTTCATGATCAGACCCCAGCAGAAGAAGCAGAAGGAAATCCAGAAGTTCCAGAACGAACTTTCGGAGGGTACTGAAGTTGTTACCGGTGGCGGCATTCACGGAACCGTCAAGAGCATCGACCTTGCTAAGAACACCGTTGATGTGAAGATTGCCCGCGACGTGGTCATCACTGTCGAGAAGACTTCTGTATTCGCTTCTGCCATTCAGCAGCAGACGAAATAAGCGATGAAAGAGATATGGCAACTGGTCAGGAACTTCTTGTTCAGCAAGGCTAACAAGGAGTTGCTGATTTTCCTGTTCTTCCTGGGTCTCTCAGGTATCTTCTGGCTAAACATGGCCCTGAACGAAACCTATGAGAAAGAGTTTGCCATACCCGTATCCGTAGTCGGCATCCCTAAGAACGCCGTGCTCACCTCCGATGAGGTCGACACTGTCAGAATGACCATCCGCGACAAGGGTTTCACACTGCTCACCTATATGTATGGTGACGTTCTGAAGAAGATCAGCATCAGTTTCAAGACCTACTCTAAGAACAACGGCACAGGTTCGGTGTCAGCTCAGGACCTGCAGAAAATGGTGTACCAGCAGTTGGCCAACGGCTCCAGAATCACCAGCGTCAAACCAGAGAAACTGGAGTTCTACTACAACTATGGTGCCAAGAAGATGGTGCCCGTGCGCTGGAGCGGCCGCGTGATTCCTGAAGAACTCTACTTCATCTCAAGCGTACATTATTCTCCTGACAGCGTCACCATCTATGCCTCGGAAGAGAAGCTCGACAGTATCAACATGGTTTATACCGAGCAGCTGAACTACGCAAACTTCCGCGACACGCTGATTGCCAACTGCGAGTTGAGCAAGATAAAGGGCGTGAAGATGGTGCCCGACCACGTGAAGGTGGCCTTCTTTACCGACGTGCTCACCGAAGAGCGCATCGAGGGTATCCCCGTCGAGGGCATCAACATGCCTCCGGGCATGCTACTCCGCACCTTCCCGGCCAAAGTCACGGTAAGCTTCGTCACTGGCGTCAGCACGTTCCGCAACCTGAAGTCCGACGACTTCAGCGTCATTGCCGACTATAACGAAATCAAGAAAGATCCGTCAGAGAAGTGTCACATCTACCTGAAGAAGGTGCCGGGCGGCATCTCCAGAGCCCGCCTCGAGACCACGCTCGTAGATTACCTGATAGAGTCTGAGACAGAATGAAGATAGGTATTGCAGGAGGAATCGGTAGCGGAAAGAGTTTCGTCTGCCAGAGAATCGAGTCGCTGGGCTTCAAGGTCTACGACTGCGACCAGGCTGCCAAGCGCCTCATTCAGACATCAGCCGACATCAGGACACGGCTCACCAGTCTGATAGGTCCCGCGACCTATTTTGATGACGGCACACTCAACAAGCCCGAGGTGGCGAGGTTTCTGCTGGCTTCAGCCCAGAACGCCCACGCCGTCGACGCAATAGTCCACCCCGCCGTGTTCCAAGACTTCCTGGAGAGTGGACTTCAGTGGATGGAGAGCGCACTCATGTTCGAGTCAGGCATCTACAGATACGTCGACAAGGTGATAGCCGTCGTCGCTCCCAAGGAGGTGCGCATCCAGCGCGTCATGCAGCGCGACAACATCTCCCGTGAGAAAGTGCTCGAATGGATGGACCGCCAGATGGATCAGGAGGAGATCATCCGAAGGGCCGACTACATCATCGTGAACGACGGAGAAAAAGATATAGATAAACAATTAAATAAAATCATCAAACAATGCAACAAGTCATTTTAGCTATCGCCGGCAAGCCCGGCCTTTACAAGCTTGTATCAAGAGGTAAGAACAACCTCATAGTCGAGGCTCTCGATGGCACACATAAGCGCTTGCCCGCCTTCGCCACCGACCGCATCACCTCGCTCAACGACATCGCCATGTTCACAGAGACCGACGACGTGCCCCTGATGGACGTGCTCGACAATCTGAAGAAACTCGAAGACGGCAAGAAAGCCAGTATCAACGAGAAGAAGGCTTCTGGCAAGGAACTGCAGGACTACTTCACCAAGGTACTTCCCGAGTGGGACCGCGACCGCGTGCAGAACAGCCACATCAAGAAGCTCATCACCTGGTACAACATCCTCGTAGAAGCCGGCCTCACCGACTTCAAGGATCCCGAAGAGCCCGAGACAGCCGAAGAGAAGTAAACACTTCCTCGTCATAAAAGAAGCCCCGCTCACCGAGTGGGGCTTCTTTTTTTGCCAACGGGAATAAGCACCTCGTTTATATGACAACACCATAAGCCGCCTCATCAATACATGATACAACGTAGAAACGCTAAAGAGAACTAATCAACGGGCACTTTATATTGATTTCAGATCAGATAAGGGAAAAAGAAATCCCTACTCGAGTGAGCAGGGATTGTTTGTTTTGAGGGGGTTAGAATGCGCGTGGGCCACCGAAGCCGCCACCACCGCCGGGACGTCCGCCTCCGAAACCACCGCCAAAGCCACCTCTAGGACGGCCACCACCAAAGCCAGGGCCACCACCAGGACCACCGGGACCTCTACGACCACCACCGAAAAGACCGCCGCCTCCAAAGAGGTTCAGACGATAGATGACGTGGAGCATGCCATAGCTTGTGATAGCATTATACTCTGTATCGCTTCGCATCATGGCCGAGATGGTACGGCTCACCGTTGACTGCTGCTTCAGGATGTCATAGAGCTGAAGCGATACCGTCAGCGCATTGCCGCGGAGGAAGCTCTGCGAAATCTGGGCGTTCCAGATGAGCTCGTTGGTATTCATCGACTTATCACTGTAACCACGGCGACTCTGCATGTTCATGTTGGTGGTAAGCGAAGTGCCCCAAGGTGCTGTTACACCAACCATACCTCCATAGGTAAACTGCCAGGTATCAAGGTTATTGTTCTTCTGGAGTTCACTGCGGTTGTGGTTATAGTTAAGCGATCCGTTAAGTTCAATCTCAAACCAGTCATTGCGGTAGCTGGCTGCCAAACGCTCCATGATTGTGGTCGATGTAGTAACAGACTTGGCGTCGCTCTTACCGTCGTTCACGAAACCTACGTTGTGAACATATCCCAGATTGGTAAAGGTGTTCACATTGAAATAGCCTGCTGAGTCGAGGGCGGTGTTGAACATAAAGCCTACATTACCATTCCAGTTACCATTGATATTCTCAGGACGCGTCATGCGAGCGCCACCGTCCAGGAGCGTAACCTTGTTGGCTATCGAGTTAGCTGTCGTCGAGAAGTTCACGAAAGTCATCACGGCGCGCTGGTGCTTCTGGAAATAGTCGTTATAGAACAGCTGGAAATTCTGAGTGAACGAGGGCTTCAAACCCGGGTTACCCTTCTGGATGTTCAGCTGGTCGCTGTCGTCGGTGATATCAAGCAGGTCGCTCATTGAGGGCTGGCTGGTATTGGCACGATAGGTGAAGCGCAACTGTCCTGTGGCAGACTTCTTCCAACGGAAGTCCATCGTAGGTGCGAAGTTGGTCACCGTACGTGTGGTATCAGAGTGGATGCCCTTATAGTCCTGCATAAAGTGCGACTTCTGAGGCACCATCTGCACACCGACGTTGAAGGTATAGGCATTGCGAACGATACGCAACATCACCTCGGCAGTGTGGATGTAGTTATGATATTCAGAGAATCGGCTCTGATCGTTGTCGCGATAAGGATCCAACGATGTGATGTTGCCAAACTGACGGAGGTAAGCGTCCCAAGTGCGATAGCCGCCATTCCACAGACCGTTTGAAACCAGATCACTGAAATCATAGGTACCACGGTCGCTTTTCTGATAGCGATACTGGTACTGATAGCTGAACTGCAGATATGTGCGGGGGAAGATAGGTTCGCTGTAGGTCAGACGTGCGCTATAGTTCCAGTTCTTGGTGGGAGTGATTGAATAACGGCGGGTAATATTGGTAGAATCAGTCAGTCCCAAGGCGTTAACCAACTGGTAGTAGTTGGTGTAGCTGTCGCTGGCCGACTTGCTGTCGCCGTCGCTCCATCCAGCATTCAAACGCAAGGTAATGTTTCTGCCCGAGTTGTTCAGTCGGCGGTTCACCTGTAACATACCGTTCACGTTCTTGGAGTCACTATACGAAATGCTCTTCTGGATACGGTTGTTGACGGCAATGCCCTTGCCAATCAGTGTCTGGAGTTCATCCAGCGGGTTGACGACGTAGTTGTAAGGATCTTGACTAAATGTGGCCTCATCGCCCGAGTTGTTGCCATCGTTCGTGTTATAGCGGAATGTGGGACGGAACAAGATGTTGGTCATCGAGTCGGGGGTCCACTCCAGTCGCATCTGGGCATTCCAGTTGTTAGAACGTGAGAAATTCTGGCTGATGCTGTTGCTGAACTGGGATTTAGTCTCGCTATAGAATGTCTCCGACGATTTCTTAGAGAACGCATCGCCATCGCTGTGATTCCAGCGCACACTTCCGTCGAATATCAGCTTACCAGTATTCTCATAGTTAAAATTCACACCGGCCATCTTGTTGGCGGTGAGGCCTTGGCGTCCCCCACCAAATCGGCCTCCACCGCCACCACCGGGGAATCCCATATCATTTGTATTGTTTGCATTGGTCATCAGGAACACCTTCATATCGTTTCTCATCACACCTCCGAAGATACGACCAGAATAGCGATGCTCAGTACCGGCAGCCACGTCTAAGTTCATCATCGTGCCTCTGTTCATACCCGCTTTGATACCAAAGTCGAGCACCGTTTCCTCTTCGCCGTCCTCAATGCCTGAGACACGAGCCAGGTCGCTCTGCTTGTCGTAGGCTTTGATGCGATCGATAATATTGGTTGGCAGGTTCTTCATGGCGGTCTTCGTGTCGCCCGTCATAAACTCCTTTCCGTCTACAAGGATTTTCTTAACCTCTTTACCATTAATCTTAATGCTTCCATCGTCGTTAACCTCAGCACCGGGCAGTCGCTTTACCAATTCCTCGACTACCGAGCCCTCTGGCGTACGGAATGCTGCGGCATTATATACAAAGGTATCAGCCTTCAGGGTCACCTTCGAAGCACGTGCTGTAACAGTGGCGCCCTTCAACATGATGGCATCAGGAGACAGTGTGATGGTTCCTGCATGATAGTCCTTATCATTCTTCAGGGTGAATTTCTTGGTATAAGGCTTAAATCCGACGTAGGTTACTTTGAGTGTGTAGCTTCCTTCCTTCGGGGCTTTGATTGTAAAAGCACCTGATGCGTTTGTCACGGCATTAGCCACGACCTTCTCACCTTGGAGAATAGCGGCCGTGGCTTGAATCACTGCTTCCTGCGTATCCTGTTCAACAACCTTACCTGTCACTGTGCGCTGTGCACTAACTAATTGAGCCACCATTAATACGGCCATTAAGAGTAATAATCTTCTCATTGTATTTTTATCAGTTTGTGCCTCTTTGACGCAGAAAAACAAGAAAAGTTTAATAAGATTCCAAAAATTTTTGCCTTTTCATGATAGTTTTTAATTTTTTTGTGTACCTTTGCACCATAATCATATATAAAAAAGGCTGCCTGCAACCATTAAAATGAACCAGCAAAAGGTTATCATATCAGAACAGATAGGCCTCACACTTCAAGAGGCAATCTCGGAATGTGAGCACGACCTGACGTTCATTCTTGCAGACGAGACAACAATGCGATGCTGTCTGCCTATCGTCGAGTCCCTGCCCTGCCTTCAGGGTGCTCAGCTTATCACCATCGGTGCTACCGACACCCACAAGACACTCGAATCAGTAGTCCATGTGTGGGAAGAACTGGGCAAGAACGGCGCCACCCGTCACACCTTATTAATAAATATAGGGGGCGGCATGGTGACAGACTTGGGAGGCTTCGCCGCCTCTACCTTCAAGCGAGGCATCAACTACATCAACATTCCGACGACCTTACTATCAATGGTCGATGCAAGTGTTGGCGGAAAGACGGGCTTTAACTTCCGGGGACTGAAAAACGAAATTGGCGTGTTCCGCAATGCCAACTGCGTAATTCTCGACACTGAATTTCTGAAAACCCTCGACACCGAAAACATTCTCTCCGGCTATGCAGAAATGCTGAAGCACGGACTGATTGCCAACGAACCGATGTGGGCCGAACTGCTCAACTTCGACGTGGAGCATCCCGACCTTAAGCAGCTGAATCGCATGGTAGCCGACAGTGTAGCCGTGAAACAGCGCATTGTCACTGAAGACCCCACTGAGCGCGGCATCCGCAAAGCACTGAACCTCGGACATACAGCAGGTCACGCCTTCGAATCGCTAGCATTACAAAGAAAACCCGTACTGCACGGCTATGCTGTGGCTTGGGGCCTCATCTGCGAACTTTATCTCAGCGCTATCAAAACAGGCTTCCCCACCGACAAGATGCATCAGACGGTACGTTTCATACAGGAACACTATGGTAAAATGCCTATCACTTGTGATGACTATCCTACCTTGTTGGAACTCATGACACATGACAAGAAGAATGTGGCTGGCGTGATTAACTTCACCCTACTTGGCGGTATCGGAGACATCCGCATCGACCAGACAGCTACGAAAGAAGAGATATACGAGGCTCTCGACTTTTATCGCGAGGGCTGACCACGTAAAAAGAGTAACCAATCAACTTAATAGACCTAATCATATTACTAACTAATCGCAGATAGGGCCGCCCGCGAGGGTAGCCCTATCTCACTTTTACCAAGTATGGATGTTTTTCTCATTCAGTCGGTCTCATCTATCTTTCTGCTTCAAAGGGGCCAGATGAGACAAGGGGGCTTCCATGATATTCCAAGAGAGCACGGCCCCATCGAATCCGTGGCTCAGCACTGCCTTCAAAGACTCGGAAATGTATTCGGGCGAAGTAGGAGCGACAACGGGGCGGTAATTGATTTCAATGCCAGGATACTTGGCGCAGGAATATGGTTCCATGGCCTCGAGCTGAGTATGCAGGAAATCAACATCCATCTTAAAATCAGGGTATCCAGTGGCGGCGGGAAGGGCTTTGCGAAGCAGATCGTACTCAAAACCCATTCCTGCAGGAGCAAAGGTCTGGCGATACAGCATCGGCTTGATGAAATCCGCATGACCAGCAAGGATGGTATAATCCTGTCCAACGAAGGGTGCCATGAAAGGAGCATAAAGATCCATACCCACTTCGAGGCCACGGCTACGGAGAGAGTCGGCAATAGCCGCTACCGAAGAGCTGACCACTTGACCTTTAGCCTTGAAGAAGGCTGCTGCCACTGGATTCTTAAAGCTGAAACCTTCGACAGGTGTATAGCCACTGACAGAGAAGAAGGCATCGCCCTGAGTTTCAAATTCAGCTTTCACCGCTTGAATGTCAACCCCTTCAGCAGCAAAGCGCTCGACGCATAGCGGACAACCGCAACCAAGCACGCCACTAACCCCACTGACAAACGACTGAGTGCGGATACGATCGATGAACACACCATCAAAACCGCAATCACTGAACAGACTATCATAGACAGCCACCACATTAGCGGCATTCTGAGGGTCAGACGGGCAGTTGAAACGGAATCCCTCGCCCGCAGCCAGGTCATAATTGGTAGGCACCTGTCCCCACAGGTCAACAGCTGGTGTGTTTTCGCACACCTCCTCCGTCTCAGCAAACACAGGCAACCACAGCAGCATACGGATACCTCTGTCGTGCAGATAGTCACCCACCTGACGGTAGATTTCTTTGTCCTGACTCCAACCGATGATAACCTTCTTTACAGGTATCAGCTGACTCACTGTGTCGATGCGGCCAATCACCTGTTCTGCCGTATAATCTGGCGAATGCCACCCGCCCAGCGATACCTGGACGACATACTCGGCCTCATGACTCTGCTGTTTCTGACAAGCCAGCAAGGCCATCACGCCAACAATCATGTATACAATCTTTTTCATCTTTTTATATTTTGTTTTAGGTTTATATTCTTAGTTACAAAACTGTTTCGGCAAGACGTATAGCTTCTTGACGGGCAGGTTTACCTGTCTCTGTGAGAGGAATGCGAGCCACATGGAGATAATAGCGAGGCTGGTGGTATTTGGACAGCATGCGCTGACAGACCTCACGAGCCTCTTCTACAGATCCCTCGGTGAGTAACACCGCGACCTCACCAAACTTTGGGTCGTGACGCTTCGTTAATAAATAAGGTACATGCAAATGCGGGCGCAAATGGCGCTCAACTTCCTCTATCTGTATCTTTATACCACCAGAACAGATAACGTTGTCTTTTCTCCCGATAATCCGGAATTTTGAATGATCAGACGAGAACTCAACAATATCATTGGTAACAAGTGGTTCTTCACAAACCTCAGGAGCATTGATAACAAGACAGCCTTCTTCGTTATGAGTCACCCGTACAGAGGGGAACGGCGTGTACCACTCGGAAGCGTCCGGACCACTAATCCGACGAAGAGCTATATGCGAGAGAGTCTCGGTCATGCCATATGTACTCCACACCGCATTGGGGAAAGTGCGCAACTCTGCTGCCATCTGATCGTCGATGGCGCCACCACCGATAATGAGGTGACGGATTCGCATGAGACGTTCACGTTCTTCAGGAACCTGTAGGGAGTTGTAGACCTGCATAGGTACCATTGCGGCAAAATCGACATATTCCACATTACTAAGCGGATGACCTGAGGGTTCGACGGAAATAAGTTTCAGACCACGTTCTATGGAACGGACGACCATCATCTTGCCTGCGATATAATCGAGCGACATGCACAATAAAGCCGTATCGCCAGACCGAAGACCAAGGAAATCGCACGTGATACGGGCAGAGGCCAACATGCGGCGCTTCTCAACCAACATAGGCTTGGGAGCACCTGTACTACCACTGGTCTGCACATGGACAAACTCTGAGGCATCATTCCATTCAGACAGAAATGCTTCTAATGTCATCGCCATAATTGATCACCACGTATTTCGAGGGGCATAGGGATGTTGTCGGTGAAAAGCTGACCTGTACCGAGCCCCTGAGGCATGAGCACAGGAACTGAACGATAGACGTCGGAAGTAAACTGGGCAATGGCATTAAGCCCGACATTGCTCTCAAGGGCAGAGGTAATCCAATGGCCAATGCCCAGATCGTCGGCTGCGGCAATCCACTCCCGACAACCTTGCATACCTCCATGAAGTGAGGGCTTAAGCACAATATAAGCAGGTTTAATGGTGCTGAGCATGTGATGCTTCATCTCAGGATCGTTGACACCGATGAGTTCTTCATCAAGGGCGATGGGCAGAGGCGATTCACGACAGAGCTGCGCCATGAAGCCCCATTGCTGAGCCTTGATAGGCTGCTCAATACTATGGATGGCATACTGCGAGAGCAGTTCAAGCTTATAGAGGGCATCTTCAAAAGGAAAGGCGCCATTGGCATCGAGGCGTAACTGAACCTCGTGGAAGGAGAATCGCTCACGGATACGCTTGACGAGGTCGAGTTCCTGATCGAAATCGATGGCACCGATTTTAAGTTTCACACATCGGAATCCCTTGGCCAGCTTCTCTTCCATGCGCTGGAGCATCTCATCATAGTTTCCCATCCACACAAGGCCATTGATAGGGATGCCTACCTCACCACGACTGAAAGGGGTATCGAAAAGCAAGTCACCATGCTGGAGGTTAAGCCAAGCAGTCTCCAGTCCAAAGAGCATAGAGGGATAGGGGCGCATAGCCTCATAGTCGATGGTGCCTGACTGACAGAAAGCCTCACAAAACTGATGTAGTTTAGCCGTATAAGCCTCATCGGTCATCGCATCACAACTCAAGTCGGGCAATGGCGCACACTCTCCCACCCCGACATGATTGTCATCCGACAGATGGACGAACCAGCTCTTCCGAGTCAGATAAACGCCACGCGACGTTCCTGCAGGCTGCTTGAAATGGAGCAGTCGCTCCTCTATCTCATAGGTCATGGCATCTTAGGGTATTTCTTGAAATCAGGTTTACGCTTTTCAAGGAAAGCTTTTCCTCCCTCCTGAGCTTCGTCAAGGAAATAATAGAGCATGGTGGCATCGCCAGCCAACTCCTGAATACCTGCCTGACCGTCGAGTTCTGCATTAAGGCCAGCCTTGATCATACGCAGAGCCAAAGGCGAACGTTCCATCATGATCTCTGCCCACTCTACACACTCGTCTTCAAGTCGTTCGATGGGCACCACCTTATTGACCATGCCCATTTCCTCGGCTTCCTTTGCACTATACTGACGGCAGAGGAACCAGATTTCACGCGCTTTCTTCTGACCAACGATACGAGCCAGATAGGAAGAGCCAAAACCGGCATCGAAGGAGCCCACCTTAGGACCTGTCTGTCCGAAAATGGCATTCTCAGAGGCGATGGTAAGATCACATACCAAATGGAGCACATGACCTCCACCAATGGCATAACCATTCACCATAGCGATGACGGGTTTGGGCAGGCGACGGATCTGCATCTGCACATCGAGCACAGAGAGACGGGGCACACCTTGTTCGTCGACATAGCCACCACGCCCCTTTACATGCATATCACCTCCGCTACAGAAAGCATGCTTCACATCGCCAAGCGTTTTACCTTCTGGCACATCAGACATCGCACCAGTAAGCAACACCACAGATATGTCTTGCATCTCACGACATAGAGCGAAAGCCTGCGACAACTCCCAGGTGGTCTTTGGCGTAAAGGCATTACGATACTGCGGACGATTAATGGTAATCTTAGCAATACCGTTATATTCTTCGAACAGAATCTCTTCGAACTTCTTGATTTCTTTCCAGTTTCTCATTATCTTAATGTTTTATAATAATCCTTGAATACCCGCTCATCCTCACTAGCGTCAGTAAACACCTCGAGGAGCACGGGACGACTGCTTTCCATATTCAATAAGGTGTCGACACCCTTCAACATCTCTCCCATATTCTCCGCCTTCAGATACCGCACATTGTTCTGTAGACAGATACCCTCCGCGGAGGTATGGTGTTCTGCGGCGACAAACCTGTCACGAGCCCCACTCTGCTCCAAACCTTTCAGCATGTTAAAGATACCTCCTTTACCATTGTTGAGCAGCAGAATACGCAGGTTGCCCTGCAGATTCTGATTCCAAAGGGCGTTCTGGTCATAGAAGAAACTCAGATCACCAATGATACAGAACACCTGTTCATCAGTAACACAAGAGAAACCTGCTGCTGTAGAAAGTGAACCCTCAATGCCATTTACGCCACGATTACACCACACAGGATGCCGGGCATAGATATTGGCCAGACGGATGGCAGTGGAGTTGGCATAGTGTACCTCAGCACCACTTATACGTGACTCGAAGGTTTTCACAACAGCCATCTGGGAATAGGCGGGCTCGTAGCTTTCTGCATGAGCGCGCACACGTCTGAGCAGTTCATCCCACATCATGACAAACGGATGAGGGCGGGCTTCGAGCAGATGCTGCACATGGTCGGCTACCAGTTTGCCATCACCCTGAATCACCTGCGTAAGATTCATAAACGTATCGGTCACCTCACCTGTTTCGTTCACCATCCACACCTCACGAGCCTTGCGCAGGAAACGCTTCAGGCGTTTGCTCACGATAGAGCCACCGGTGCATAGCACGAAATCGGGCACGTAACTATCATCATTTCCCACGAGAGCCACAGCTTCATCGAAACCAGGATTCATTGGCTGACCGCAGATGAGCATAGGACGCTTAGCCGACATGAACATGCGTTCCACATGACTGAGCGTAGGTGCGGTGATGTCGGCAGCCGTCATTCTGATACAACGTTCTTGAGGTAAAGCCGAGACAGTATAGTCGAACAGGGGTTCGCTGATAGGCACATTGATATGTACAGGTCCACAGCCCTGATTAGCACAAGCCAACAAGGCTTCGTTAACTAAGCGATTACAATACCAGTGCTGTTCTTCGTCTGTTGGTTCTGGCAGCGAGACGGCTTTCTTCACGAAATGTCCTAAGGCATCGGGCTGAGGAAGCGTCTGGCCATCAAGCTGATCAATCCACTGCTGAGGACGGTCAGCTGAGATGGCTACAAGGGGCACATGCTGGTAATAAGCCTCAGCCACCGCAGGAGTGAGATTGAGCAAGGCCGTACCGCTGGTGACACACACCACGACAGGCTGTCTCAATGCCTGTGCCATACCCAAGGCATAAAAACCAGCAGAACGCTCATCGGTGACGGGATAACACACGATGTCGGGACATTCGTTGAGATTATGCACGATGGGCGAGTTACGGCTTCCCGGACAGACCACCGCATGTCGTATGCCATGAGCCACTAACAAGGTTGTGAGTATATTGACGTTATCCTTATTACTATACATAGAATATATTCATTTTTCTAAAATCTTACGCATGGTCTGGAGCTTGGCCTCAGTCTCTTGCCATTCCATTTCCTCGCTACTGTCTTTCAGCAAACCGCCTCCTGCATAGAGATGGTAAAGACCACCTTCTATGTTCATACAGCGCAGAGACACATAAAGATGGGTTTCCTCTGTCCCCAGCATTCCCATGAAACCACTATAGTATCGGCGCGAGGCATACTCGTTATGGATAATAAAGTGGTGGGCCGCGCGCTTAGGCAGTCCACAGACAGCAGGCGTAGGATGCAAAGCATGTAAGAGATCGCCTATATGTCCGTTATCGGATAACGAGAACGTGAAGTCGCTACGAAGATGGACCAGATTAGCGGCACGAACTGTACAGGGACCTTCCTCATGAAAGTCACTGGTAAACTGTTCGAGACACTCTGTGATATATGTAGCCACAATCCGCTGTTCCTGAATATTCTTCGTGCTCCACGTAATCGTCTCACCTTCACCCGAAAGTTGCTCGCCTTCGAGCTGCATGGTACCGGCAAGGGCGATGGTACGCCAATGGTTGCCCACACCTTCGAGCAATATCTCTGGTGTAGCCGTAAGCCAACAGCCACTCTTCTCAGTCCATACGAGCGCAATGAACATGCGAGGGTATCGCATGCAGGCACGATGGAAGAGTTCCAGAGGCGGAAGAGGCTTATCAACCTTGACATCAGTACAACGGGCTAAGACGATCTTCTGGAAAAAGCCAAGGCTCAGTTGGGAATGGAAGTTGGCAAAATCGATGGCATAGGTGCCGCGCGAACCAGAGACATTGGTACAGACAGATGAGCCCTCAAAAGAGGGCATATCAGGAATATGCATCACGTCATCCACAGCCATGGTCTCTGTATAATCAGGATGAATAAGGAGAATGGGCTGCGAGGGGGTCACCTCAAAAGGAGCCACGACAAAACCTGAACGTCCATTGAGTTCCTGGCACGATCTGAGTTCTTCAGGCGTGCCTTTCACCTGACGGACACATGTCACCTCAGAAGCATGAGGCAGACGAAATATAGCCAGTCCTGTCATTCTTTCTTCTGTTTAATGATATAGTTGGTGACGCGTACATTCGAGATCAGGTCACCAGCGGTATCTTTGATATCTACATTCCACACATGCAGTGTTTTTCCTTTATGAAGCATACGTGCGAAAGCCGTAACAGTATCTCCTTCGGCCACAGCCTTGACATGACTTCCACTGACCTCGATACCCACACAGGCACAACCTGGACAAAGGGCTGATGAACCGACACCTGCCACATTCTCAGCCAGGGCCAGCGAGGCTCCTCCACTAAGAAAGCCGAAGGGCTGACGATTTCGCTCATCAACCCTCATGCGTGCCATACAAGTATCTTTCTCTGGCGTGGAGATGAACTCCATCCCGAGCGCAGTACTCAGATTCGGCTTCTCTTTAATAATAAAGTTTATTCTTTCTACGTCCACTAATTCTCAATATTACTGATTCTTAACTACTTAAAAAGCGAGTATTCCGGTACGCTCCAAGCAAGGGCACTGGCACCGAGCACATCGCGTTCACGATCGTCGAGCTTCGACAGCAATATCTTTACCTTACCTTTCAGATTACCGAACACATGGTCTTCAAACGACTCGTAGGTAGGGTTAAGCAACCATTTACCGGCATGCGATATGCCACCCGTGAGGATGATAGCCTCAGGATCGACTATCGAGGCATAATTAGCAAGGCCAATACCCAGGTAGTAACCCGTTCGGCGGTAGGTCTCTATAGCCAGTTCGTCGCCCTTCTCGCAGAATTCACAAATGATACGTGGGGTGAGACGTGCCGCATCGCGCATCAGCGAGGGCTTATCCGACTCTTCCATAATCTCACGTGCCGTACGCACGATACCGGCAGCACCCACATATGCTTCGAGACACCCCTCATGACCGCAGCCACACTCACGGCCACGATCAGCAATACAGGTATGTCCGAACTCACCTGCATAACCCAGATGACCTCTGTGGTCATTGCCTTCAGAGAAGAAACAACTGCCGATACCTACGCCAAGGCTTATAACGACAAAGTTCGACATGCCGTGAGCACTACCGAAAGTATGTTCACCAAGGGCTGAGATATGAGCATCGTTTGCAAGTCCTACAGCCAAGCCAATTCTATCGCGAAGCATAACTGCCAAAGGAACGATACCTTTCCAAGGCAGATTGGCAGCATTCTCTATACAGCCGGAAACAGAGCTGGCGCTCGGACAGCTGACACCGATAGAACGGATGGTCTCGTAGCCACCATTGTTCTCAACGAGCATCACGAGCTTGTCGCTAAGTGCTGTCACGAAGTTGTTGACATCAGGATAGTCTTCTGTTGAGAACGACTCTTCCGCCAATACGTTACCACGAATATCGACGATGGCATAAGTCGTTAGCTCATTACTGATATCAACTCCGACAACTCTGGTTTTAAGATTATATTCCTCCATAAAGTTTTGTTTGTATTGTATTTATTTGAATAATGAATATTCCTTCACATCCCACGCCAAGGCACTGGCACCCAGTACATCGCGCTCACCCTCCTTCAATATCGACACGAGGATACGTGTCTTGTTTTTGATGTTACGGAACACATGTCTTTCAAACGAAGCGCGCATGGGCTTGAGCAGCCATTTGCCTGCCTGTACCATGTCACCCGTAAGGATGATAGCCTCGGGATTCAGCACCGAGGCATAGTTCGCGAGACCTAAGCCCAGCATATCACCTGTAAAGCGATAAGCCTCAATAGCCACCTTGTCCCCCTTGTCGCAGCACTGAGCGATAGACAGGACATTCATATCCGGCAATTCACTTAGCAGCGAGGGTTCCTTGCTCTCGGCGAGAAGCTCTTCAGCCGTTCTCACCAGTCCTGCCTTAGAGCAATAAGTCTCCAGACAACCTTTGTTGCCACAGCCACACTGACGACCATTCAGGACCACACAGGTATGTCCCACCTCGCCAGCGAAACCATCACAGCCCAGATGAGGCTGACCATTGGAATAGAAGCAACTGCCAAGACCACCATGACTGAGAGATACGATTACGAAGTCTTTCATACCGTGAGCACTGCCATACGACTTCTCGCTCAAAGCTGTGATATGCGCATCGTTGGCCACAGCGACTGCCAGTCCCAACCTGTCGCGCAACATGGCTCCCAAGGGGATAACGCCCTTCCATGGCAGATTGGCTGCATTTTCTATACAATTGGAAATCGCGCTGGCACTGGGCGCACTGACACCCACGGAGCGGACAGTCTCAATGCCACCGTTCTCCTCGACAAGCATGAGAATCTTCTCACACAGCACTGTCGCGAAGTCATTGATGTCACCATAATCTCTCGTATCGAAATAATCTTGTGCTACGATATCCCCCCTGATGTCAACTACGGCAAAGGTTGTTCTCTCAAGGCGGATATCTACGCCCACAACGCGGGTCTTGATTTTGTCTACGGTATCTACCAGTGGGTTATTATCCATGTTGATTGTTTTTAGAATATTTGCTGTCTATGACTCTTTCTGCTGACGGTTTTACGTTGCAAATATAATTTTTTTTTCCAAACCATACAAATCTTTGAGTTATTTTTTGCAAATATTTACCCTATCCTTGCTTTTTTCGGGATAAATTCGTAACTTTGCAGCCACAAAAGTAAGATATTCGAATATTTGAGATGAACATTCTAGAGTTAAGCGAACAAGAAATCGGCAGGCGCCAGAGCCTGCAGGAGCTGCGCAACATGGGTATTAACCCCTATCCCGCAGCAGAGTTTCCCGTAAATGCATGGAGCACAGATATTATTGAGAACTTCGAGGACCTGCCCGTCATTGGAAAAGACGAGGAAGGCAACGATGTGCGTGAGACGGCTACACCAGAGAACAGCCGTTTAGTGAGCATTGCCGGACGAATCATGAGCAAGAGCGTCATGGGTAAGGCCGCCTTCGCCAAGTTGCAGGACTCCAAAGGCCGTATTCAGGTGTACGTACAGCGTGACTCCATCTGTCCCAGCGAAAACAAAGACCTCTATAACATTGTCTTCAAGAAGCTCCTCGACCTGGGCGACTTCATTGGCGTGAAAGGTTATGTGTTCCGCACAAAGACAGGCGAGATCAGCGTTCACGTGATGGAGCTGACCGTGTTGAGCAAGAGCTTGAAGCCACTACCCGTGGTAAAGACCGATGCCGACGGTAAGGTATATGATGCATTCGACGATCCTGAGTTGCGCTATCGCCAGCGCTACGTCGACCTGGTGGTGAACGCGGGTGTGAAAGACACCTTCCTCAAGCGTGCCACCATCATCCGCACCATGCGCCGCATTCTCGACGATGCTGGCTATACAGAGGTTGACACCCCTATCCTGCAGAACATCGCCGGTGGTGCATCTGCCCGTCCGTTCATTACCCATTTCAACGCTCTGAATCAGGATATGTACATGCGTATTGCCACAGAGCTCTACCTGAAGCGCCTCATCGTGGGTGGCTTTGAGGGTGTGTATGAGATGGGTAAGAACTTCCGCAATGAGGGTATGGACAAGACCCACAACCCCGAGTTCACCTGCATGGAGCTCTATGTGAGCTATAAGGACCTGCTGTGGGGTATGACCTTCACAGAGAAGATGCTGGAGCAGATCTGCACAGCCGTAAACGGCAAGCCCGAGGTTGAGATCGACGGAAAGGTCATCTCGTTCCGCGCGCCTTTCCGCCGTCTGCCTATTCTCGATGCTATCAAGGAGAAGACCGGTTTCGACTGCGACGGCAAGAGCGAAGACGAGATTCGTGCGTTCTGCCTCTCTAAGGGTATGGATGTAGATGAGACCATGGGTAAGGGTAAACTGATCGACGAGCTCTTTGGCGAGTTCTGTGAGGGAACCTTCATCCAGCCGACCTTCATTACCGACTATCCCGTTGAGATGAGTCCTCTTACCAAGATGCACCGCTCTAAGCCCGGACTTACTGAGCGTTTCGAGCTGATGGTTAACGGTAAGGAGCTGGCCAACGCCTATTCTGAGCTCAACGATCCTATCGATCAGGAGGAGCGTTTCATCGAGCAGATGAAGCTCGCTGACAAGGGCGACGACGAGGCCATGATTATCGATCACGACTTCCTGCGTGCATTACAATATGGTATGCCTCCTACATTTGGTATCGGTATCGGTATCGACCGTCTGGTGATGCTGCTCACTGGTAAGTTCGCCATTGGCGAGGTGATGCTGTTCCCCCAGATGAAGCCCGAGAAGAAGATGCCACAGAGCAGTCCCGCCGAATGGGCAGAGATTGGTGTCACAGAAGAGTGGGTACCCGTACTCCGCAAGGCTGGTTTCAACCTGATCTCAAACATCAAGGACGAGAAGCCTCAGGGCCTGCAGCAGAAGATTGGCGACATTGTCAAGAAGTACAAGCTCGACATGCAGAAGCCCTCTGTCGACGAAGTCCAGCATTGGATAGAGAAAGCCAACGTATAAAGATTTGGCACGGATTCTCCTATAATAAGAGCCGTGTTCATCCGTGCCTGAAATATATTGCTTATGTACGATTGTGGTAAGATAGCGATTATTGGTGGAGGCAGCTGGGCAACAGCCATAGCCAAGATTGTGGTAGGACACACCCACCACATTGGCTGGTATATGCGCCGTGACGACCGCATCGAGGATTTCCGTCGTCTGGGACATAACCCCGCCTATCTGACAAGCGTTCATTTTAACACCGACGAGATTCACTTCGACAGCGACCTGAATCGTATCGTTTCCCAGTACGACACGCTTGTGTTCGTAACACCTTCGCCCTACCTGAAGAGCCATCTGAAGAAACTCAAGTCGCGCATCCGCGATAAATTTATCCTCACGGCCATCAAGGGCATTGTGCCAGATGAGAACCTCGTATGTTCGGAATACTTCCATCAGGTCTACGACGTACCTTACGAGAATCTGGCCTGCATCGGCGGTCCTTCGCATGCCGAGGAGGTGGCACTTGAACGTTTATCCTACCTTACCGTAGGTTGTGCCGACCGCGACAAGGCTCAGGCCTTCTGCGATGTACTCTCAAGCGAGTATATCAAGACAAAGACCTCTTCCGACGTGGTGGGCATCGAGTACGCCTCTGTCCTGAAGAACGTCTATGCCATCGCCGCGGGCATCTGTAGCGGTTTGAAATATGGCGACAATTTCCAGGCGGTGCTCATGGCCAACGCCGTCCAGGAGATGAACCGTTTCCTGACAGCGGTCTACCCCCAGGAGCGTAACATCTACGACAGCGTGTATCTGGGCGACCTGCTGGTAACAGGTTATTCCAATTTCTCACGCAACCGCACGTTCGGTACGATGATTGGCAAGGGCTACAGCGTGAAGTCGGCACAGATAGAGATGGAGATGATTGCCGAAGGCTATTTCGGCACCAAGTGTATGAAGGAGATCAACCGTCACTGTCATGTCAACATGCCGATTCTCGATGCCGTATATAATATCCTATATGAGCGTATTGCTCCACAGATTGAGATAAAACTCCTAACAGATTCATTTAGATAAAGTATAACAAAACAACGATTATGAGCAACATCAAATTAGACATCACCAAGGCTGCCTGCTTCCTTGAGGCTGGCGCAGTAGAGGCTTTCGAGCCCAAAGTAAAGGCCGCCCAGCAGTCACTCGAGGACGGCACTTGTCCTGGTAACGATTTCCTTGGCTGGCTCCACCTGCCGTCAAGCATCACACCTCAGTTCCTCGACGAGCTGCAGGCATGTGCCGACGTACTTCGCCAGAACTGTGAGGTTGTGGTTGTAGCAGGTATCGGTGGTTCTTATCTTGGCGCACGTGCCGTGATCGAGGCTCTGGGCAATTCTTTTGCCTGGCTCGTTCAGGATAAGGCCAATCCTACCATCATGTTCGCAGGCAACAACATCGGCGAGGACTACCTTGCTGAGCTGACCGACTACCTGAAGGACAAGAAGTTTGGTGTTATCAATATCTCCAAGAGTGGTACAACCACCGAGACCGCCCTCACCTTCCGCCTGCTGAAGAAGCAGTGCGAGGCCCAGCGCGGCAAGGAAGAGGCCCGGAAAGTGATTGTAGCCATCACCGACGCCAAGCGCGGCGCTGCCCGCACTTGTGCCGACAAGGAGGGTTACAAGAGCTTCATCATTCCCGACAACGTAGGTGGCCGTTTCTCTGTGCTCACTCCGGTAGGACTGCTTCCTATCGCCTGCGCAGGTTTCGACATCCGCGAGCTCGTTGCCGGTGCTCAGGACATGGAGAAGGCCTGTGGCAAGGACGTACCTTTCGCAGAGAACCCCGCAGCTCAGTATGCTGCCGTCCGCAACGGTCTCTACCAGAGTGGCAAGAAGATTGAGATCCTGGTCAATTACCAGCCTAAGCTCCACTTCATGAGCGAATGGTGGAAGCAGCTCTACGGCGAGTCTGAGGGTAAGGATAACAAGGGCATCTTCCCCGCCTCTGTCGACTTCACCACCGACCTCCACTCTATGGGTCAGTGGATCCAGGACGGCGAGCGCACCATCTTCGAGACTGTTGTCAGTGTCGAGGAGCCCGAGAAGAAGCTGCTCTTCCCCAACGACGAGGAGAACCTCGACGGTCTTAACTTCCTCGCAGGCAAGCGCGTCGACGAGGTGAACAAGATGGCCGAACTGGGCACACGTCTGGCTCACGTCGACGGCGGTGTTCCTAACATCCGCATCACCATGCCGCGCCTCAACGAGCGCTACCTCGGCCAGCTCATCTACTTCTTCGAGATTGCCTGTGGCATCAGCGGCAATGTGCTGGGTGTTAATCCGTTCAACCAGCCTGGTGTGGAAGCCTATAAGAAGAATATGTTTGCCCTCCTCGAGAAGCCTGGCTACGAAGCCGATTCCAAGGCCATCAAGGAGCGTCTGGCAAACGAGAAGTAAGCATGTACACGCTTGCGATTAGAAAATATCTGGAAGAACACGGTTTTGAGGCCCTAAGCCCCAAAGCCGTGCTCTTTGATATGGATGGTGTGCTCTACGACTCCATGCCCAATCACGCCATTGCCTGGCAGGAGTCGATGGCACGTTTCCACATCCACATGACGTCCGAAGACGCCTATGCCACAGAAGGCGCCCGCGGTGTCGACACCATCCGCATGATGGTCCGCCTGCAGCAGCATCGTGAGATCGACGAGGCAGAGGCTCAGCGCATGTACGATGTGAAGTCCGAGACTTTCCATTCCCTTCCCGAAGCCCCCATCATGCCGGGCATCCTCAGTCTGATGGCTCAGATCGACGCCTGTGGCATCCAGTGCGGCGTGGTGACAGGCAGTGGTCAGCGGCCGCTCATCCAGCGCATCCTGCGCGACTTCGGCCGGTATGTCGACGAGGCTCATATCACCACAGCCTACGACGTCAGCCGTGGCAAGCCCAATCCCGACCCCTATCTTGTCGGTCTTGAGAAGGCTGGCGGTCTCAAGCCTTGGGAGGCCATCGTCGTCGAGAATGCGCCTCTTGGCGTCCGTGCCGGCGTGGCAGCCCGCATCTTCACTGTTGGTGTAAACACCGGACCCCTGCCCAACGAGCAATTGCTGCAGGCAGGAGCCCATCTTCTTTTTCCAAGCATGACTGAATTCAGCGATGCCTGGAAAGGTTTCTCGTTTTAGTCGTCGTTGTCTTCCTCCTCGTTGCCGAAGGTGTCGAGATCAGAATCCCGTCTGATGCCCACCTCACCGGTAGAGCTGAGCGTCACCACCAGCGGGATATACTCATCCGTCTGCGGATGACATACACTGGCGGCAAACACCAGATGGCCGCCATCCACCTTGTCGAACACGAATCCCTCTACGATACCCGTCTTGCGGTAGTCGTTGTCCAGACAGTTCTCGAAGGCAGCCTTGGTAAAACCACCCTGGTAGAACACGCTGCCGTCGCTGCGCAGCACACGCAGTGAGATGCGGTTGTCAACGAACTTCTGTCCGTCCTCATCCTTCACCATCTGCAGGCTGTCGTCGGCCGTTCTCAGTATCTCCACCTGGTAGTTCTTGCCGAGCCACTGTATATCCTTGGTCTGTTTGTAGTCCTGCATACGTACGGGCCCCTTAGGCGCCTTCACTTCCTCCTTAGGCACGATGATATCCTCTGTCTTTTTCTTCTCGCTGCAGCCAGCCGTCACCAGCCCCGCCAGCGCCACGAATATCAATACTCTGTAATTTCCCATCATACAATATATTTGTGGCAAAGGTATACATTTATTTCCATCCGTGCAAGCAAAGTGGCAAAAAAAGCGCGGAACGGCTTAATCAAAAAACAAGAACCGTTATATTCTGTTAATTACTTGTAAATGATTTGAACAACCCAAAAATCTTTCCATGCACAGAACACATATAAAAAAAGACATTTAACCAAAACTTTAATTAATATTTTGACGGGGTTTCGGAGAATTGTTGTAAATTTGCACCGTCATTATATTTTGACGATGAAAAGAATACTCAAGTGGATCGGGATTGCGGTGATGACGCCCGTCCTGCTGTTTATCATACTCGCCGTGTTGCTTTACCTGCCGCCCGTTCAGAACTGGGCGGTGAAGAAAGTGGCTGCCATCGCCTCGGAGAAGACGGGCATGGAGATCACGATAGAGCATGTTAACCTGGAGTTCCCGCTTGACTTAGGTATCGAGGGCCTCCGCGCCCTGCATACGCGCCCGGCTTTGCTGCCAGGCTCGTCAGGCAGCGACTCTCTTCCTGACGTAAAAGACACGATTGCCGACATCAGAAAGCTGGTGGTCGACGTGAAGCTGCGCCCCCTGTTCCGCCATCAGGTGATCATCGATGAGCTGTCACTGCAACAGGCCAAGATCAACACCAACGGCTTCATCAGCGACCTGCGTATCAAAGGTGAGATGCAGGAGCTCTGGCTGAGTTCGAAGGGTATCGACCTGAAAAAGGAGACGGCCATGGTGAACGGTGCGAGGATGAGAGACGGATGGCTGGACATCAACCTGACAGACACGGCTGCCGTAGACACCACCGCCTCGACAGCCCAATGGGTGATCAAGGCCGACAGTATCTCGCTGAGTAATACCAGACTCACCATCAACATGCCCGACGACTCTCTCCACATGGCCACCCACTTCGGTGAGGCCGTGGCAAGGGACGTGAGCATCGACATCGCACAGAAGACCTATCAGGTGGGCGATATCGACTGGCAAAACGGTTCTATTACCTATAATAACAGTTGGGCACAGAAGATTACCCGTCTGAAAGGCGGCGTGAAGATCGACTCTACCAGCGTAAGACTGCCCAACCTGATTCTGAAAACGCCCGACTCTGACATTGAGGGAGAGCTGGCGATGGACTTCAACGCCTTCGACGAGCAGCACCCCGGACTGATGAAGATGCGACTGAACGCACAGTTGGGCAAGCAAGACCTGCTTCAATTTATGGGTGAGATGCCCCGGAAGTTCACGGAGCGCTTTCCCAACCGCCCGCTGAGCATCAAGGGCTCTATCAACGGCAACATGAAGCAGATGGAGTTCACCGGACTGAACATCTGTCTGCCCACAGCCCTGCAACTGACAGCCGACGGCAGTGCAGAGAACATTGCCGACCCGAAGAACCTCAAAGCCGACATCAGACTCAAGGCTAAGGCCGAAGACCTGAACTTCGTCACGGCCCTCGTCGACCCGAAACTACAGAGGAACTACCGCATACCCTATGGACTGACGCTCGACGGCAGCATCAAGGCCGACGGTACGACATACGGCGCCGACCTGACCATGCGCGACGGTAACGGCACCGTCAGACTGAAAGGCAATGCCGCCATCCCACGCAATGCCAAGGGCGACATGCTTCCTAACGGCATGACCTATGATGCCGACATCAAGGTGAACGGGCTGAACCTGCACCACTTCATGCCAAAAGACTCTATCTACACCATCACTGCCGATGTCAAGGCCAAGGGATACGGCACCGACTTCCTGTCGGGCAAGAGCCGACTGACTGCACGTGCCAGACTCCACCAGCTGCGCTACGGCAGCTGGAACCTCAGGAACATGAGTGCCACCGCCAATCTGCATAACGGGCGCGGACAGGCTGAGCTGACTGGCGACAACGAGCTCTTCTGCGGGACGATAGGCATCGACGCGCTGCTGAACAGCAAGAAGATCGAGGCCACCATCAGCGCTGACCTGGCAAGAGCCGACCTGTACAGGATGCGGATCATGGACAAGCCGCTGACCATCGGTCTCTGCGGCGACATGGACATCAGCTCAGACATGAGACTGACCCACCATGTGAGCGGTCTCTTTACCGATCTGTATTTCCAGGATGACAAGGACACCTATCACCCCGAGAAGGTGGGACTGCTCATCAACACACGGCCCGACACGACTTACGTCAGAGCACAGAGCGGCGACCTGATCGTGAAGCTCGACGCCAGCGGCGACTATGAGCGGCTGCTGCGACGACTGACGACCCTCGGCGACTCGGCCATGGCGCAGTTTGAGAACAAGGTGATCGACCAGCCTGCCATCAAACGGCTGCTACCCACCATGAGACTGCACCTGGAGAGCAAGCGCGACAATCCCGTGGCCAACCTGCTGAAGAGCAGTTGGAACATCGACTTCAAGGAGCTGCTGCTCGACGTGGACACCTCGCCGCTCACAGGTATCAACGGAACCAGTCACCTCTATTCGCTCAACTACGACAGCACACGCATAGACACCATACGCCTGAACCTGACACAGAAGGGTGACCGGCTGAGCTATCAGGGACAGATACGCAACAACAAGCGGAACCCGCAGTTCGTGTTCAACGCCCTCATCGACGGTCATATACATGAACACGGCGCCTTGGCAGGGGTGCGCTATTACGACGACAAGGACAAGCTGGGCGTGAGACTGGGGGCTACGGCAGAGATGGAGAACGGCGGCATACGCTTTAAGCTCATGCCCGACCGTCCGACGCTGGGATACAAGGAGTTCAACCTGAACAAGGACAATTACATATTCCTAGGAAACGACAAGAAGATACAGGCCAAGGTCGACCTGATTTCCGACGACAGGACGGGCATCAAGCTCTATACCGAGAACCAGGACTCAACCATGCTACAGGACCTGACGCTGAGCATCCACCAGCTCGACCTGGGCGAGGTGACTTCGGTCATCCCCTACCTGCCCCGCATCACCGGACTGCTGGACGGCGACTATCATATCCTCCTGGACCAGCAGGAGCGCATCTCCGTGGCATCAGACATGGCCGTAAGACAGATGACATACGAGGGCTCGCCCATCGGCAATATCAGCACCGAACTGGTTTATCTGATAAAAGAAGGCGACAGTGAGCACCCGTCGGCCGACATCCATGCCGTAGAAGCCCGACTGATGCTCGACGACGAAGAATTCGGCCTGTTCAGCGGCACCTACCAGAGCGAGGGAGAGGGGTATATCGACGCCCGACTCGACATGACACGCTTCCCGCTGTCGCTGGCCAACGGTTTCATTCCCGACCAGATCATCGGTTTTGAAGGCTACGCCGAAGGAAGCCTCAACATCAGAGGCTCGCTCTCGAATAACGACATCGACGGCGAAGTATATGTAGACTCGGCTTATCTGGTAAGTATCCCCTATGGCGTGAAGATGCGCATGGACAACGACCCGATACGTATCACTGACTCGAAACTGCTGATCGAGAACTTCGGACTCTATGCCTACAACGACGAGCCGCTGAACCTGATGGGCGAGGTTGACTTCAGTCATCCCGACCACATCACCACCGACCTGAGAATGAGGGCACGCAACCTGTTGCTGATCAATGCCCGACAGGAGCCCAAATCGATTGCCTGGGGCAAGGCCTTCGTCAACTTCATGGCGCGTATGCAGGGCCCGCTCGAGGAACTGAAGATGAGAGGACGACTCGATGTGCTCGGCTCGACAGACCTGACCTATCTGCTACTCGACTCGCCCCTTTCACAGGACAACAGACTCGACGAGCTGGTGAAGTTTACCGACTTCAACGACTCCACACAGACCGTCGTCAACCGTCCTACCCCATCGGGACTTGACATCGACCTGAACATCAACGTGGCACATGGCGCCCATATCATCTGTAACCTGAACATCGACCAGACCAACTACGTGGACCTGACGGGTGGCGGCGACCTGCGCATGAGATATAATACCGAAGGCATCAACCTCACCGGTCGCTACACGCTGGCCAGCGGTGAGATGAAATACTCACTGCCTGTGATTCCGCTGAAGACCTTTACCGTGAAGGACGGCAGCTATGTTGAGTTTACCGGCGACCCCATGAACCCGAAGCTGAACATTACGGCGACAGAACACACGAAGGCTACCGTGAACGACGAGACGGGAGCCACCAGAAGCGTGGCCTTCGACTGCGGCGTTGAGATTACCAAGACGCTCAACGACATGGGACTGCAGTTCATCATCTCGGCACCTGAGGATAACCTCATCAACAGCGAGCTGAGCGCCATGTCGGTAGAGGAACGGGGCAAGATTGCCGTGGCCATGCTTACCACGGGCATGTATCTGAACGGCGGCACATCGGGCAACTTCTCGATGAACTCGGCCCTGAGTGCCTTCCTGCAGAGCGAGATCAACAGTATAGCGGGCTCGGCCCTGAAGACCATCGACATCAGCTTCGGTGTGGAGAACTCCGTGACAAGCTCGGGACAGGAGACTACCGACTATTCGTTCCAGTTCTCCAAGCGATTCCTCGACAACCGTCTGAAGATACAGATCGGCGGTCTGCTGGCCACGGGCAGCAATGAGCAGACGGGACAGAAACAGTCGTTCTTCGACAACGTGATGATGGAATACCGTCTGAACCAGGAAGGAACACAGAACCTGAAACTGTTCTACAAGCAGAACGTATACGACTGGCTTGAAGGCTACACCAGCGAATACGGCGCAGGTTTCGTGTGGCGCAGGAAACTCGACAGTCTCCGCGACCTCTTCCGCCCGAAGAAGCAGACGCCCCTACCGATCCCTATGCGACAAACAACGACTGACAGTGTAAAGGTGGAAAAGTAAAAAGGAAAGAAATATGAAAAAGAACAGTTGTCATAACACATGGAAACAGGTAAAGGCAGGAATCCTTTTACCTTCTTACCTCCTCACCTTCTTACTTTTCCTTTCCTCCTGTTCGATGACAAAGAACATTCCCGAGGGCGAGCAACTTTTCACGGGACTGACCAAGATGGCCTACGATGACGAGCAGAAAGGCGGTCCCTATGCAGAACACCTGGAGCTGATGAAGGAGGAGCTGGAAGCAGCGCTCGCCACAGAGCCCAACGGCTCACTCTTCGGCAGCAGCTACTACACCGTGCCCTGGTCGTGGCATCTGTGGGTATACAACAAATACGCCGGTAAGGATTCGGGCTTTGCACGATGGATGGTCAAGAGCTTCGGAAAGCCTCCCGTGCTGATGAGTCAGGTGAACCCGGCCCTAAGAGCATCGGTAGCCCAGTCGGTTCTTCGTAACAACGGTTTCTTCAGAGGCTACGTGAACTATGAGACCGTACAACAGAAGAACCCGAAGAAATGCAAGATAGGCTATACCATACACCTCGACTCGCTCTTCACCCTCGACTCGGTAAGTCACAGGAACTTCCCTGAGGCCATGAACCAGCTGATCGACTCTACCCGCGAGGAGAGCCTCATCAAGAGCGGCGAGCCCTTCAGTGTGGCTAACCTCGACGGAGAACGGAGCCGCATCAATACCCTCATGCGTAACAACGGCTATTATTTCTACACCCCGAACTACGCCTCATACCTGGCCGACACGTTTGCCGTAGACAACAAGGTACAGCTGCGCCTGCAGCTGGCCGACGGGCTCCCGGCAGAAGCCCTTCGCAAATGGTATATCGGACATATCGACGTGCAGTTCCGTAAGTCGATGAGAGACCAGCTCACCGACTCCATCCAGCGGCGACACCTGACAATCCACTACAGCGGCAAGCACTCGCCCATCCGCCCTAGTGTGGTATTGAGGAACCTGCGTTTACGGCCGCGTCAGGAGTTCAACTACGACAAGTACATCGAATCGGCCAATAAGATCAATGCCACGGGGGTGTTCAGCAGTACCGATTTCCGTTTTACGCCACGCCCCGAGACCGACACGCTCGACCTGAGGCTGAGCTGTGTGTTCGACAAACCCTACGACTTCTATATCGAAGCCAACGCCATCGGACGCACCAACGGGCGCTATGGCCCTGAGGCGAAGGTCGGTTTCACCAAGCGCAACCTTTTCAGAGGTGCCGAGAAACTCGACGTCAACCTGCACGGCGCCTATCAGTGGCAGGAAAGCGGCGGCAGCAATACAAGCACTTATGAATATGGTGCCGACGCCTCGATTGAGTTCCCACGCATCATTGCCCCGTTCTATAACAGCGACCGCCGACGCAGAAGTCGGGACGGGCGTCCCCGCCAACGCAGGTTCTACGTGCCGCCGACCACCTATGCCAAGGTGTCGACCGACGTCATGAGAAGACCAGACTTCTACAAGATGCACGTAGTGAGCGGTGAGTGGACCTATCGCTGGCAAACGTCAGAGAGGAGCCGTCACGAGTTCTCGCCACTCACGGTGAAGTACCAGTTCAAGAACAGCACCACAGCCATGTACGACTCTATCATCGGTGAGAACATGTATCTGGCAGCTGCCATGGACGACTACTTCATCCCGAAGATGCGCTACACCTATACCTATACCAGTCCGCGCACCCGCTGGGAGACCACCGTGGAAGAGGCGGGCAATCTGGTGTCGCTCGTCGATGCCGCCTGCGGCAAGTCGATTAACGAAAAAGGGAAGAGGCTCTTCAAAGCCGCTTACTCACAGTTCCTGAGACTGGAGACCGACCTGACCAAGACCTGGTCGGTAGGTATGTCGTCGAAGCTGGTGGGACATGTCAATGCCGGCATCATCTGGAGTTACGGCAACAGCGACGACGCACCTTTCAGTGAGATGTTCTATGCAGGAGGTGCAAACAGCATCCGCGCCTTCAGCGTGAGAGACATCGGTCCGGGACGCTTCAACGATTTCGACATGAGAGACAGGCAGTTTAACTACATTTTCCGCAATGGAGAGACGAAACTGATAGCCAACCTGGAATACCGCATGCCCCTGTTCGGCAATCTGCACGGAGCCGTGTTCCTCGATGCCGGTAACGTGTGGAACCTGAAAGGCAGCGGCATCACCGATGACGACATAAAAGGCATGGAACCGGAAGACGCCCTGGCCATGATGATTATCAAGGAATGGGGCGACCAGTCGAAGTTTGAGGCCAGGCACTTCCTCAACGACCTGGCACTGGGCTCCGGTATCGGCCTGCGCTACGACCTCGGTTTCCTCGTGGTCCGTGTCGACTGGGGATATGCCCTCCACTGTCCGCAAGACACAGGTAAGAGCGGCTACTTCAATGCCCCGCGCTTCAGACATGCCCAGACGCTGAACTTCGCCATCGGCTATCCGTTCTAATTGTTAAGGCGCGTTAATACGCCGCTTAATCAAAAACTTTTTAGTACCTTTGCACTCTGTTTATTCAAACTCTAATATAAATTTAACTTATGAAACCAACTCTATTTCTGCTTGCAGCAGGTATGGGAAGCCGCTACGGCGGTCTGAAACAGCTCGACGGTCTGGGACCTAACGGCGAAACCATCATGGACTACAGTATCTACGACGCCATCCAGGCTGGCTTTGGCAAGATCGTTTGGGTAATCCGCAAGGACTTTGAGGAGCAGTTCCGCACACAGATTCTGGCCAAGTACGAAGGTCAGGTACCCTGCGAGCTCTGTTTCCAGGCTCTCGACGCCCTGCCCGAGGGATTCAGTGTTCCCGAAGGTCGTCAGAAGCCTTGGGGCACCAACCACGCCGTACTGATGGGTAAGGACGTCATCAAGGAGCCTTTCTGTGTCATCAACTGTGACGACTTCTATAACCGAGACGCCTTCATGGTTATCGGTAAATACCTCAGCAACCTGCCAGAGGGTGCCCGCAACCAGTATGCCATGGTAGGTTTCCGCGTAGGCAACACACTGTCGGAAAACGGCACCGTAGCCCGTGGTATCTGTTCAAAGAACGACAAAGGCCATCTGACCACCGTTGTCGAGCGTACGGAGATCGTGCGTTGCGCAGCCGACGGCTCTAACGCAGGCGCAGCCTCTGAGCCCATCCGCTATAAGGATGAGGACGGCAAGTGGGTTGAAGTAGCCGACAACACACCCGTGTCAATGAACATGTGGGGCTTCACCCCCGACTACTTCGAATACTCTGAGGCATACTTCAAGGAGTTCCTCAGCGATCCGAAGAATATGGAGAATCTGAAGGCTGAGTTCTTCATTCCCCTGATGGTTAATAAGCTCATCAATGAAGGTACCGCTACCGTTGAGGTTCTCGACACCACCTCAAAGTGGTTTGGCGTGACCTATGCCGCTGACCGCGATGCTACCGTAGCCCGTATCCAGCAGCTCGTAGATGAGGGCGTTTATCCTAATAAGCTTTTTTAAAGTAAAAAAGACAAGAAAGTGAATATCGACATCTTGACACAAGAGCAGCTGGTCCAGTTGGACCAGCTGATTTCTACATCACAAAACATCATTATCACCTGCCACAAGAGTCCCGACGGCGACGCCATAGGGTCCTCGTTAGGCTGGGCAGAGTACCTGCGCTCACGTGGCAAGGAGCCTACCGTCATCGTGCCCGACCAGTATCCCGACTTCCTGTTGTGGATGCCCAATACGGAGAAGATCGTGCGCTACGACAAGCACCGTGAGAAATGTGACATGCTCTTCAAGATTGCCGACCTCATTTTCTGTCTCGACTACAACACCCCCAGTCGTGTCGACGAGATGGAGCAGGCCCTTGTATCGTCGCCTGCCCAGCGGGTACTGATCGACCACCACCTTGACCCTGACGTGCCTGCCGTGCTGAGCATCTCCCAGCCCGAGGCCTGCAGCACCTGCGAACTGGTGTTCCGGATCGTCTGGCAGATGGGCGGCTTCGAACAGCTCGACAAGCATTATGCCATTCCCATCTATTGCGGTATGATGACCGACACTGGCGGGTTCCTTTACAACAGCAGCCGCTCGGAGATCTATTTCATCATCGGTGAGCTGCTGACCAAGCATATCAACAAAGACAAGATCTACCGCAACGTCTACCACAACTATTCTGAGAGCCGCATCCGTCTCATGGGCTATGTCATGTATCAGAAACTGGTCTACAAGCCCGAATACCATGCGGCCTACTATACCCTGACAAGAGAAGAGCTGAAGAAGTTCAACTATATCAAGGGCGACGCCGAGGGACTGGTAAACATCCCCCAACAGATCAAAGGACTGAAGCTGTCGGTCTCGCTGCGCGAAGATACCGACAAACCCAACCTTGTATGGGTGAGCCTGCGCTCTGTCGACGACTTCCCATGCAACCAGATGGCAGAGCAGTTCTTCAATGGCGGCGGTCACCTGAACGCCTCTGGCGGACGTCTGAACTGCAGCATCGACGAAGCTGTGGAAATCGTCGAGAATGCCCTCAAAGCCTACGAAAACAAGTTAAAGTAGGCAAATATTGACGCTGTTTGAAATATTTTTCGTATATTTGCACCGCAATTCATAGTATAAGAAGATGAAGAAACTGTTATTCATATTGATAGCCTTCTCTGCCGTTCTCGCCAGTTGTAACGACTACGAGACCTACGGCGACAAGAAAGAAAAGGAGCGCAATGCCGTTGCCAAGTTCATTGCCGACTCATCTATCGTAGTCATCTCTGAAGACGCATTCAATCAGCAGGGGCATACCACCAATCTCAGCCGCAACGAGTTCGTCAAGCTCGACAAGACCGGTGTCTACATGCAGATTGTGCGCGAGGGTTGCGGCACGAAACTTGAAGACGGTGAGAACACCAATCTGGTGTGCCGTTTCGAAGAGTTTGACATCATGAACGACACGTTAAGTCTCTGTAATAACAGAAACAACCTCACCTACTACGGGAAGAACCTGACAGCTATTCCCGACATTATGAAGATCTCACGCACCAGCGGTTCCTATACCGCCAGCTTCACCAGCGGTATGATGTATTCCATCTACGGCGCTACCGTTCCCGCCGGCTGGCTCGTGGCCCTGCCCTATATCAAGGTCGGGCGTCCGCAGAGTGCCGACGAGGAGTATGCCAAGATAAGGCTCATCGTTCCTCATTCTCAGGGGCATGCCAACGCTTCGAGCAATGTAATACCCTATTATTACGTCATTACATTCCAGCGCGAATCATAAATCACAAATTATATTCATCAACATGACATTGATCAAATCCATTTCCGGCATCCGCGGTACTATCGGCGGACAGACTGGTGACACGCTGAATCCATTAGATATCGTTAAGTTTACCACCGCCTACGCTCAGTTTATCGGGGGCCAGATAAATAAAGGAAGTGATATAAGTGGCCGTAAGCCACTGATCGTAGTGGGCCGCGATGGCCGCATCTCAGGCCTGATGGTTCGCAACGTTGTTGTCGGCACATTGATGGGCATGGGCTACGATGTGATTGACATCGGCTATGCTACCACCCCGACTACCGAACTGGCAGTACGCATGTCAGGTGCCGACGGCGGCATCATCATCACAGCCTCACATAATCCCCGCCAGTGGAACGCCCTGAAGCTTCTTAATAGCGAAGGTGAGTTTCTCACAGCAGCCGACGGCGCCGAGGTACTCCGCATGGCTGAGGAAGAGAACTTCAACTACGCAGAAGTCGACAAGTTGGGCTCTTGCACCATCGATGACACCTTTAACCAGCGTCATATAGACGCAGTGCTTCAGCTGAAGCTGGTTGATGTCGAAGCCATCAAGGCACGTAAGTTCCGTGTCTGCGCAGACACCATCAATTCCGTCGGTGGCATCATCCTGCCCGAGTTGTTCAAGCAGCTGGGCGTAGCGTTCGAGATCCTGAACGGCGAGTGCACTGGCGACTTCGCCCACAACCCGGAGCCACTGGAGAAGAACCTCCAGGGCATTATGGACAAGATGAAGAAGGGCGGCTTCGACCTTGGTATCGTTGTAGACCCCGACGTAGACCGTCTGGCCTTTATATGTGAAGACGGCACCATGTTCGGAGAGGAATATACACTTGTAAGCGTAGCCGACTATGTACTCAGCCACACCAAAGGGAACACCGTGTCAAACCTCTCTTCGACCCGTGCCCTGCGCGACGTTACCGAGAAGCATGGCGGACAATACACCGCTGCTGCTGTAGGCGAAGTGAACGTGACCACGAAGATGAAAGAAGTAGGCGCTGTGATTGGCGGCGAAGGCAATGGCGGTGTCATCTATCCTGAGAGCCACTATGGTCGCGACGCCCTGGTAGGCATCGCCCTGTTCCTCTCGTCACTGGCTCAGAAGGGCTGCACCGTATCTGAGTTGCGCGCCACCTTCCCCAACTACCAGATTGCCAAGAACCGTATCGACCTCACCCCTGAGACCGATGTCGACGCTATTCTTGTAAAGGTGAAGGAGATGTTTGCAAAAGACAACTCTGCTCAGGTGAATGATATCGATGGCGTGAAGATCGACTTCCCCGACCGTTGGGTACATCTGCGCAAGTCGAACACAGAACCGATTATCCGTGTCTACAGCGAGGCCCAGAGCATGGAGAAGGCCGACGACCTCGGCAAACAGCTCATGCAAGTGGTCTACGATATGCAATAAATCACATCATCCCTCAGCTACACCAGCTGAGGGATGATTGTTTCTCAACGATCAGTTTCTCGGATATCCTTATCGACACCAGCCTTATGGTAAGGTCTTAAAACTCTTAATATCAGAATAGTACCAGTCTGCTCTGCCAATCTCCAGTAAAAAAAGAGCCTGACCACGGTAATAATAGGTGGTGTTGGGCTGAAGACCTGTGAGAGTAACGGTATAACGATCACCATTCTTGGTGGCCATCGTCTCATTAATCTGGTTGTACTTGTCCTTACCATAATATATGTTGCACCACTCTTCGTCCTCATAGCCTTCAGCAGTAAGACGACAACTGATTGTGGCAGAGGTCGATGTAATGTCAGTGGCATCATCCATCTCTATGTAGTCGCTCGGATTATCTGTCTTGAGTTCCTTTTTCTCGCTCTCAGCATAAATCTCTCCGTCTTTTATAGCCGTAATCCAACATTGGTATTTACGATTCGGCCATAAGTTCCGTACCACAGCAGTCAATTTATCACCATCCACATTCATCTCCACTTCAGTAGGCCAAGGGAGAGGTTCGTTAAGCATTTCATATACTAACCTGTATGTTACACCCGTCATCGAACTCGGTAACTTTGTGGTGCCCGCCACTTCTGCGAGAATGAATTTTGCATCGATAGCATCGATCACCAATAGTCCATCACGATTTTCGGTGGTGAAACTCTTTACCGGACCGAACAGACAATCCGTCTTACCGTCAGTGCAAGTGAAAGCACAATAGTAATAAGTCGTGTTAGGCTGAAGATTATCAAGAGACACAACCTGACCGTTTGATGAGTACGGGGTATGACAGAGTATGATACCGGCGCCATTGGTATCGAACGATACGTTTGGGTTTATTTCGCTAAAAAGCGACTTATCCGTAGTATAGGCCACTCCATAATATACACTCAGATCCTCTGGTGACAATGAGGCAGCCACATTATTGAAGTTCACTGGAACTAAAGCCGATCTGAAGCTGACGTCAATAGCATCGTCCACGCTGCAGGCCAGCGATAAACCTAAAGTGGTAAATGATTTCTTTTCACCGTAGTATGTTAGGTCGTCGATATCGACAAACGAGCGATAGTAGTATTTTGTATTGGGAGAAAGTCCGTAGACGGTCATCGTCATACGGTTATTCTCAATACCACTAGCACCTGAGTGCAACGTCATCCCAGGTGTAAAACTCTCCGTCAACGATATCTCAATGCCTGGTTGCATATATCTGCCCGAAGAATTATAGGCCTTTGGCATCTTGTTGGAATAAAACTCGCCAGAAAGTTCTACATAAGTTACGCCCACACTCTCAACAGGGTTTGTCACAATGTAGTTTCCTATCTCCTCTTCTTCGCTTTCATCGTTACTGCACGACGCAGTAAGCCCTATCAGTATTAAGGCCATAAGACATAGTGCACACTTTTCCTTAATCAGATTCTTTGTTGTAAAGTTCATAGTTGATAACTCTGTTATTTCATTATTCGCCTGCAAAGGTAAGAAATAAAACCGTAATCAGACCAGACGTTGTGGATTATTATGCTTCTTTGGTATAAAAAAACAAAAGGCGAGCCAAACAGCCCGCCTTTATAATCATACGACTATACTATCGCCAATGCTTGAGCATCGACAGATGGGAGTCGTAAAGTTTACGACGTTCTGCCACAGACTCATTATTGGGGTTGGGCATGTGACTTACGAGGAAGTCGAGCAAGGAATCTTTGTCCTTGTATGTGAAACTACCATCAGCATAACACCATTTACAATAGTCCTCGTTGAAACTACCATCCACCTCACGGCTAATCACTGCGTCGTCCGACAACGGCATTCCACAACATTGGCAGTACAGAGTTTGGGGTGAGCCGAGTAGCGTATTGATTGATATGCCAAACTCTCTTGATAATGTCTTCAACTGTTCTGTGTCTGGCTGAGTCTCCCCATTCTCCCATCTACTTACGGCTTGACGGCTTACATAAATCCGTTCAGCTAACTGCTCTTGCGTCAGGTTGTTTTTCTCTCGAATGCTTCTTATTACATCTTTTGTCTCCATAAGAAAATTTATATTGATTTGACGGTGCAAAGGTAGCACAAAAAACAATACCAGTCAAGAAACAGGAAGTTGCTTATTCTTAATTCATGTTAAGGTAGTCCATAAGACCGCAACTCAGATAACATGCAGGCCGAGGAAGACCATGAGGCCGTTCATCAGAATCCAGAAGATGGCGAAAGGCATGGTCTTACGCATGATATCACCATCCTGGCCCTCCATGTCACAGGCTGCCGTGGCGATGGCTATCGACTGGGGCGAGAGCAGTTTACCGCCCTCAGAACCGGCACAGTTGGCGGCAGCCAACCAGTTGGTCTCGTTACCCGTCACACCAAAGAACGTACCCTGGTTAACCAATCCGAGGTCGCTGGCAGCGGTGGCCTGGAGCTTACCAAACAGGATATTTGCATTGGTGGCACTGCCCGTAACGAAGGTACCGATAGAACCGATGAGAGGAGCAAAGAACGGGAAAGCAGCTCCTGTGAGCAACACAAGGCCCTTGGCAATATCATTTGTCATACCCGTATTATTCATCAGCATGGCCATAGCCACCAAACAGCAGATGGTGACAACCGTCTTCTGAAGATTAAGCGTGGTCTTGGCCAGCAGCTTCATCAGACTGCCAAAGCTCATGCCCTGAATCAAGCCTCCAATCACGGCACCGAGGAATATCATCAATCCTGCATTAGACAACCAGCCGAACTTAAAGGTGTTGCCAATAACAGGCAGGTCGAACTTAGAGACGAGGGTGCTTCCAAGCAGTTCGTTGACGGGAGGCACTATCTTCGAAGATATCAGGATGAAGAAAATGATAAGACCGTAGACACTCCATGCCTTAAGCGTCTTGCCAACGCCAAACTTCTTCTTATCAACCTTCACCTCGTCGGCAGGATTCTCTTCGCGGATGAACAGCTTGTTATAGATAAGCATGGCGATGATGGCTGCTACAGAACCAAGAATGGCGGGAGTCTCAGGACCAATCCAATGGGCACAGCAGAACTGCACCACGATAGAGAAGGCACCTACAAACAGGGCTATGGAGAGATTCTTCAGCACCTTAGTCCGATCGGTCATCATGAGGATAAGGAACGGGGTGATGAAGAACATCAGCGACAGCTGTAATATAATAAAGGTGGCCACCTCGCAGAGTTCCTCAGGCGTAGCGACGCCACTGGCAGCTACCTGATTGGCCAATGTGGTGGCAGGAAGACCTACGGCACCGAAGCCAACGGCAACGGTATTGGCAACCAGACAGATGACAGCCGAGAACATCGGCTTGAAGCCAAGGCCTATCAGGATGGCTGCAGGAATGGCAACCGCAGTGCCGAAACCTGCCATACCCTCAAGCACACCACCAAGACCCCAAGTCAGAAGCAGAACCAGCAGACCTTTGTCGGAGGTCATCTGGATGAACTGCGCCTTGATGGTCTCTATCTCCTTGGTCTCGCAAAGGATGTTGTAGCTGAAGATGGCACAGATGATGATCAGAATAATGGGAAAACAAGCCTTAAGAAGCCCCTCAACCACCGACCACAGGGTGATGCCATAGACAGAGAGACCAGCATACTTCTCAGGCATGATGCCCATGGCCGGAACAGCAAACAGGGCCAGAAGAATCGTTACAACAAGCGTGACAATAGCACTCTTGTAACCAGACACCTTGAAGCCCATCATGAGGACAATGAGCAACAGAATAGGAATAACAGATACTAATGCTGTCATAGGTCTTTAGTAATTTGATAGTTATTATTATATAGAATTGTTTCGAAGTTGTTGGATTTCTGCGGACAAATATACGATAATTATCCGACATTCAGGGATTCTTTTAGTGAAAAAAACGAAAATGAAGAGAATCTTTTCAACTTTCACTTCTCATTTTACGCTTCTTTTTGTATATTTGCCCCATAGTAATACACAACTAACAAATACCTATAACGGCCTATGATCAGTCAGTTTTTATCAGACCTCAGAGGATTTATGCCTTCTGACCGTATTTACACCGATGAACTCCGCACGTTAGCATGGGGCACCGATGCCAGTTTCTATCGTCAGATTCCGAAAGTCGTGATTCGCAGCGACGGTGAGGAGGAGATTGCCAAGATCGTAAAGACATGTAAGAAACATAACCTACCCTACACCTTCCGCGCAGCAGGCACCTCGCTATCAGGACAGAGTTGTACCGACTCGGTACTCATCGTAGCAGGCAAACACTGGGAAGGTTTCTCTCTTTCGCCAGACGGTGAAAGCATAAGACTTCAGCCTGGCATCGTAGGTGCCAAGGTGAACGAGATACTGAAGCCCTATGGACGTGTGTTTCCACCCGACCCCGCTTCGATAGGAAGTGCAATGGTGGGCGGCATCGTCATCAACAATGCCTCGGGGATGAACTGCGGCGTACACGCCAACAGCGACCGTATGCTTCTCTCCGCAAGAGTCATCCTGACGGATGGTACTATTCTGGATACCGGTGATGCCCAGAGTCGCGAAGCCTTCCGTCAGAGTCATTCTGAGTTCCTGAAGAAGATTGAAGACCTCCGCGACAAGGTGCGCGCAGATAAGGAACTGGCCGATCGCATCAGTAAGAAATACAGTATTAAGAATGTGACAGGTCTTAACCTCCGTCCGCTGATTGCCTATGACGATCCTTTCGACATCATCGCACACTCAATGGTAGGCAGTGAAGGAACGCTGGCTTTCCTCTCTGAAGTAACGATGAAGACACTCTCCGACTATAAGTACAAGGCCTCAGCCATGGTGTACTTCCTTACAATGAAGGAGAGTTGCGAGGCTGTGGTGGCCATGAAGAAACTGAAAGCAGGCGACGAAGACGTGAAGATGAGCGCAGAACAGCTGATGGTGAAAAGTGCTGAGATGCTCGACTACATGTCGCTGAGTTCGGTGGATGACCCCGTGTTCCTGCAATATAAGAAAGATGTGGATGCCGGTAAGATAGAGGGTGTGGAACCTGGTGACTATCACAACTTGACAGCTATCCTTACTGAGACAAAGGGTATCACCCACGAACAGCTCCTGGAGAAGATCGGGAAAATCAAGGAGTGTCTGGGGCAGTTCAGGCTTTACATACCTGCTGACTTCACTGAGGACCCCGCCATATACGGAAAGTACTGGGCCATCCGTTCAGGAATCTTCCCCAGCGTGGGAGGCACACGCCCTGTAGGCACATCATGTCTGATTGAGGATGTGGCATTCCCCATTGAAAGTCTGCCTGAGGCAACGGTGAAGCTTCAGAAACTGATAGCCGATCACGGCTACAACGACGCATGTATTTACGGACATGCTTTTGAGGGGAACTACCACTTCATTCTGAACCAGAGCTTTGCTGACGAGCACGAGGTGGCCCGCTATGCTGAGATGATGCGCGACGTGGCCAAGTTGGTCGTGGAGGGATACGACGGTTCGCTGAAGGCCGAACATGGCACTGGGCGCAACATGGCACCGTTTGTGAGATATGAGTGGGGCGAGAAAGCCTATGAGGTCATGAAGGAACTGAAAGCCATCTTCGATCCTGAAGGACTGCTGAACCAAGGAGTGATATTCAACGATGATCCCGACTGTTTTATCAAATGCCTGAAGCCGCTGCCTGTGCTCGACTACGATTTCGACAAGGTGCCTGATGGCGGACATTACCTGATGAACCCGAAGCTGTCAACATCAAAGGAGACCATCGAACAGGTGAAACGCGCCAACAAGTGTATAGAATGCGGATTCTGCGAAGTGAACTGTATGTCGTGCGGACTTACCCTGTCGTCGAGGATGCGCATCGCCGTACAGCGTGAGATCCGCGAACTGGAAGCTACAGGACGCGATCCACAGAGAGCCGCCACCTTACGCAAGCAATACAAGTATTATGGCGACCAGACATGCGCTACGGACGGGCTCTGCTCAACCTCGTGTCCAATGAAGATCAATACAGGAGAACTGACCCATCTGATCCGTCAGATGGATATGCTAAACAACCCTGTAGGTTATCAGATAGGTGAGTTTGCAGCCAATCACATGGCGGGCATCAAGAGCGGCCTCCGCGTGGTGCTCGACGTGGCTCATGCCGCCCATGTCACATTAGGTCCTACGCTCATGACCACCATCTGTCGGACGATGAACAAGATGGGACTGCCCCTGTGGACCACGGCCATGCCCCGCAAGAAGCGCCAGCCTAAGAAATCAGACCTTACGCAGTTCATCATCGAGAAGTCTGTGCCTCAGCATGAGAAGGAGCACTCCGATTTGAAGGTCGTCTACTTCCCCAGTTGCATCAACCAGACAATGGGACTCGCAAAGGAGGCTCCCGTAAAGCATGCGCTCGTCGACGAGGTGATTCAGCTGATGGCTAAGGCAGGCTACGAGGTGATATTCCCAGAAGGTATGGAACGTATGTGTTGCGGACAAATCTGGGAGAGTAAGGGTATGCTCGACATTGCCGACCGCAAGAGCGCCGAGTTGGAAGCCGCTCTATGGAAGGCCTCCGAGCAGGGGAAATACCCAGTCCTCTGCGCTCAAAGTCCATGTTTACACCGCATGCGCAAAGTGATGATGAAGGCTGCGAATGAGCGAGAGCAGGCTCGAGCGAAGCTCAAGCTCTACGAACCTGCCGAGTTTATCATGACATACCTGGTTGACCGCCTCGATTTCCATCCTATCGACAAGCCTGTAGCCCTGCACCTGACATGCTCGACACGGCAGATGGGTGTCGACAAGGATATGGTAGCCTTGGCTAAGCTCTGTTCTTCCAACGTCTTTCTGCCCGAGGGAGTGGGCTGTTGCGGCTTTGCCGGTGACAGAGGATTCACCTTCCCGGAGATGAACAGCTATGCTTTGAGAAAATTGCGCCCGCAGATTGAGAAGAACAAGATAGAGGTAGGCTATTCGAACAGTCGTACGTGTGAGATCGGTCTCGAAACAAATACCGGCATCCCCTACATGAGCATCATCTATCTGGTGAATCAATGTACAACGCCCAAAAAGTCCGGAACATAACAAATCGTCACTTTTTTGTCTGATTTTGTGTTAATCTGATAACAATTAGGGCGAAAAATTTGGTTATTCGCTCTTTTTGCACTATCTTTGCGGCCAAATTTAGGCAGTTAGTAATATTTTTATAATAAAAGATGTCAAACAATAACTCATTCGTTGGTTCGAAAATCAAGGGACTTCGTGAATCAAAGAATCTCTCTATCGAGGAGATTGCAGAGCGTAGTGGTCTGACGACAGACCAGATTAATACAATCGAGAACGGCCAGACCATGCCTTCGCTGGGGCCGCTGATCAAGATTGCAAGAGCTCTGGGTGTCAGACTAGGAACATTTATGGACGATAACGATGCCCTAGGCCCTGTGGTTTGTCGTGCTGAGGATCGCGAGAAAGACAGCAGCATCAGTTTCTCTAATGGTGCAACCGATGCCCGCAAGCACATGGAGTATCACCCACTGGCACAGCAGAAGGCCGGACGCCACATGGAACCGTTCGTTATCGACATCAACCCCGAAAACAGTCCGGAGTTTCAGCTCTCAGCCCATGAAGGCGAGGAATTTATATACGTGATGCAGGGCGAGGTAGAGATTGTCTACGGCAAAGACACATACAACCTGAAAGAAGGCGACTCTATCTTCTACGACTCTATCGTAAAGCACCATGTGCACGGTGCCCCTGGCAAGAGCGCAAAAATCTTAGCAGTAGTATATATTCCTTTCTAAAGTATGAGCAACGTAAGATTAGACATGGCGGGCAGACCATTGCCCGATAGAACATACCCGGCAGAGACGGGATCGGAGGGATATAAACTATGGGAAAGGACACTCGGAGAGTGGCTTGAGTACTGGGCAGAGACTACACCTGATAAGGAATATATCGTTTACTCTGATCGCGACCTCAGATTTACATGGTCGAAATTCAACGAACGTGTGGACAATCTTGCCAAGGGCCTGATCAGCATTGGTGTGAAGAAGGGTTCGAACGTAGGCATCTGGGCAACGAATGTGCCCGACTGGCTAACTTTTCTCTATGCTACCGCAAAGATCGGCGCCGTACTGGTAACGGTGAACACCAACTACAAGCAGAATGAGTTGGAGTATCTGTGTAAGGACTCTGACATGGAGGTGCTCTGTATCACCGATGGCACATGGGACTGTAACTATGTTGACATGACCTACACCATGCTGCCCGAGCTGAAGACTTGCGAGCGCGGACACCTGAACAGCGAGCGATTCCCCTACCTTAAGAACGTAGTATATATAGGTATGGAGAAGTATCGCGGTATGTACAACACCGCCGAGTTGCTGTTACTTGGACAGAATATCGAAGACGAGACGCTGAACGAGATGAAGAAACAGGTGAGTTGCTACGATGTGTGCAACATGCAGTACACCAGCGGCACCACGGGATTCCCTAAGGGTGTGATGCTCACCCACTTCGGTATCGCTAACGACGGCTACTTCACTGGCGAGAACATGGGCTTTACACAGGACGACAAGCTTTGCGTCTGTGTGCCTCTGTTCCACTGCTTCGGTGTGGTGCTGGCAACAATGAACTGTCTGACACACGGATGTACCGAGGTGATGGTTGAGAAGTTCGACCCACTGGTAGTGCTGGCCTCTATCCACAAAGAGCGTTGTACCGCCGTTTATGGTGTACCCACGATGTTTATCGCAGAGCTTAACCATCCTATGTTTAATATGTTCGACCTGACAAGTCTGCGTACAGGTATCATGGCAGGCAGTCTGTGTCCTATTGAACTGATGAAACAGGTATCAGAGAAGATGTATCTTACCATTACCAGTGTGTATGGCCTTACGGAGTCGTCGCCCGGCATGACGCAGACCTGTCTGAACGACACCTTCGAGCAGCGTTGTACCACCGTTGGTCGCGACTTCCCGTTTGTAGACGTGAAAGTGCTCGACCCAGAAACAGGCGAGGAGTGCCCCGTTGGTGTACAGGGTGAGATGTGCTGTAAGGGCTTCAATGTGATGAAGGGTTACTACAAGAACCCAACAGCTACAGCCGAGGTCATCGACAAGAACGGCTATCTGCACTCGGGCGACCTTGGTGTAAAGGACGAGCAGGGATTCTACAAGATTACAGGCCGTATCAAGGACATGATTATCCGTGGTGGTGAGAATATCTATCCACGCGAAATAGAGGAATTCCTTTATCACATGCCTGGCATCCGTGATGTACAGGTGGCAGCTGTGCCATCGAAGAAATACGGTGAGGCCGTTGGTGCTTTCATCATTCTGGAAGAAGGTGTCAAGATGGAACCCGAGGACGTACAGGAGTTCTGCCGTGGCAAGATTGCCCGCTACAAGATTCCCAAGTACGTGTTCTTCATCGATCAGTTCCCTCTCACAGGTTCTGGCAAAATTCAGAAGTTCAAGCTCAAGGAAATGAGTCTCGAACTCTGTAAGAAGCAAGGAATAGAAGTGATATAATCATAAAAAAGGAAGCCGTTTAAAGCTTCCTTTTTTAATGTCTGAGTGTCATGATCTTCGATGGACAAGCCAGAGTACACTTGCCACATTTGATGCAATCGGGATGCAAGTAGCCGACAGCCTCACCACGACTGTCGTAAGGTGTGAGTTGCATGGGGCATACACGAGCACAACTCTTACACTTCATCTGGCATGCACTCGAAACGTGGATGTTCGTGAACGCCTGAGGCAATGGCGCATTTTTGGGGGCCACCCAACTGGAGATGGTTCCCATAGGACAAAACGAGCACCAAGTGCGTGGCGCATAAATGAACGAAAGTATTACGCCCACGATGGTGGTCATGACAATAATGGTCCAGAACACACGACCAATATCTCCCCAAAGCGCCCATCCGCCTTCACTCCAACGAGCTTGACTCAGCTGTATGCCAAACATGGTAAAGATGAATATCACCATGAACAGTCGGAAACCAAACGTACGCACAAACTTAGGTATTTCGCGATGAGGCGAATACTTTGAAAGCAGTCTGTCGTACATATTGCCACGCGGACACACGTGTCCACACCACCAGCGGCCCTTCCAGATGCTGGTCAGTACAGGCCCTATCATACAGATAAGTGCCAGAAGTCCTATCACGGGAAAGAACCAGCCTAGGATGATATATGCGATGATAATCCAATAAAGCGGAATCCCCGGACTTTCAAAATGACGGTGAAAACGTTTCTTATTTGCCATAATCTCATCTTTTATATCGTTTGCGATGCAAAGGTAAGAATAATAATTTATATCGCAAGCGATTTACCTAAAACTTTAAGAGACTTTAACCATATGTCGTTTGCGATATTATAAGATTATTGCCCCTTAGTATTTCACAAAACTTATTAAAACATTTAGCCAAATGATGATTATTAGCAGAAATATCACTATATTTGTTCCCACAATCACAAAACATTTTATTTCACATTAATTATCATGAATAAGAAACTAGCTTTCGGTGCCTTTATCGCACTGTTAACCATGGCAGGATGTTCTGGTAAGACAGAGTCGGCCCCAACAACATCACCGTCGTTCGACGAAGTATTAACATCAAGAAGAAGTGTCCGTAGTTACGATGCCACCAAGAAAATATCGGAGGCAGAAGTACGCGAACTTCTCACCGCAACTCAGGAGGCCCCTTCGTGGGCAAACCAGCAGCCAACAAAGTATTATGTGGCTATTGGCAAAGAGAAACTGGCAGCAGCCATGGAAATGATAGGAGGTAATAAAGAGCGTGTGGCGGAAGCCCCCGTACTGATTGTCTCTACCTTTGAGCGTGGCAAGTCGGGCTTCTTTCAGGGTCATCAGACTAATGAAGTCGGTGACGGTTGGGGAGCATACGATAATGGTCTGAGCAACTGTTATCTGATATTGAAAGCAAGGGCCATGGGCTTCGACACACTCATTATGGGTATGCGCGACGCAGATAAACTAAGAGAGTTGTTCAGTATTCCAGAAAACGAAACCATTATGGCTGTTATCGCTTTGGGATACAGAGCTGGAGAGCCCAACCGTCCAGAGAGAAGGGATCTGGATGATATCGTGAAATTCTTCTGAATATTCAGAAAGCATGAAGAAATAATCTTCATGCTTTCTTTTCTTTTGCATTCTTTGCGAATTCAAACAGCGACAAGGGCAAATGGCAGTAGCCTGTAGGATTCTTGTCGAGATAATCCTGATGATATTCTTCTGCTGTATAGAAGTTCTTCAATGGCAACTTCTCAACAACAAGTGTCTGCTGATAATTTCTCTGCTCTTCATCATACACTTTATTAATAATATCAAGGTCAGTTGCTTCTGTGTAGTAAATACCCGTACGATATCGGGTACCCTCATCATGCCCTTGTTTGTTCAAACTCGTAGGATCAATAGCCTTGAAGAACATCTGCAATAGGAATTCAAGGCTTATCACATCGGGGTTATACTTCACATGCACCGTCTCAGCAAACCCTGTCTGATCGGTATACACTTCTTTATACGTAGGATTCTCAGTATGTCCGTTGGCAAATCCAACCTCAGTTTCTACTACGCCCTCAATCTGTTTGAAGTAATGTTCAGTCCCCCAGAAACAGCCTCCAGCAAGGTAAATGTCTTTTGTCATATTAATAATCTTAATTTAATCCGACGCAAAATTAAGAATAACCAATGAAATATTGCCATCTTTACCCCAACAATTACGATACTTTATGATTTGAATAGAAAAAGAGCAACCCATCAAGGTTGCTCTTCTCTATTTAACAGGCGCATGGCACGCTTGTAGTTTTCACTATCTCCCATCTGTTCGATGAGTACTTGATCAACACGTTTAATCCTTTCATTATAAGCATTAAACGTTTCCTCCTGTTTCTCGGGGTGGTAAGTCAGTCGCAATGGTGTAGCCTCAAGATAACCGAAGTCCTCAGTATAAACCATACCAGCTTCGTGCTGCTTATAGTCCCTCACCATCGTTTGAATGTGGCGGAAGTCTGCCTTGACGCCATCCACCAAGACATAGTCGGCAGGCATCTCAATATCGACTGTAACACCAGAGGCACAGTCAACCATACCCAGGTCGATTGTGGTTTCGAGATTCATACCATCATAGGTAAATGGCAACTCCTTACCTTGACAACTTATGCTGACTGGTGCCTTCTGACAAGGCAGCGCCATATAGTATTGACGTTGAACAGGCATATCCTTGTATTGTCCCTTACGTGGGCCAATTGTGACACTCAGCTTGTTCCCTTCACGAGTATACGAAAGAGGCGTTGTAGCATATTCCGTCACATAGTTTTTATCCTCGCCATTGTCTTCATAGAGTTTAAAGAAGCCGTTTTCCCCACCAGGGAACACACGTACCGTTACAGCTTGATTAGTGCCTGACAGATTCTTAAGCTTACCAAAATATGGAATAATGCTTCCAGCCTTGATATAGACAGGGTATTCATCCATCGTAAAGCGACGTTCGTAGATTCTGCCTCCTTGTAGCATCTTACCCGTCTCGTACTCCAACCACTCTCCTGCTGGCAACCAGACCTTCACTGTTGCATAGCCGTCATTGGGGTTCACCTCGTCAGTGACAGGAGCAATCAACATATGATCGCCAAACATATACTCTTCTTTGAACTCATAAGACTCCCGAACCTCCGGATAATCATAATATAATGGACGGCAGAGCGAAAGTCCTTCTTCGTAGGTCTTACGCGCCATTGTATATATATAAGGTACGAGTGCATAACGACCATTGATAACATTAGCCAGACGCTGCTGAGTGTCTTGTCCGAATGCCCAAGGTTCCTTGTTCAGACTTGGGTCTTTGGTACTATGTGAACGGATGATGGGCAGATACTGTCCCATCTGCATAGCACGCGTATAGAGTTGAGGTTCCACGGGCGATCCCCACTGTTTGCTCTGATGTCCGCCAATATCATGACTCCAGTAGCCGTATAGCACATTCGATGCTGTAGAGTTGAAATACGGCAGGAACTTCAAGCTCTCCCAAGTGATGAACGAGTCGCCAGAAAAGCCAACCTGATAACGGTGATTACCCAATCCGCCCCAACGATGATATAACATCGGACGTTTATTACCATTACGTTCCATATCCGTGAACCAAATATAATTGCACCAGAACACATTATCAAGGTCTTTTACAGCACGGTCTTTCTCCCACTGCTGCCAGTCGAGCCACCAGAAGTCAACACCCTCATCCATATAGTTATGGAGATACGTATCGAAAATGGCCTTCACATATTGCTTGTCAGAGCCAAGCCATTCATGGGCCTTACCATCGTCCTTGCCCAGGCGCTGCATAAACTCCTTATACTTCTTCTCATAAGGGCGTACACCATCTGCCGGATGCAGATTCATTGTAGCTTTCACACCTTGTTCATCAAGGTACTTCAAGAATGCCTTATAGTCAGGGAATAGACGTTCGTTCCAGTCCCATCCCGTCCATCCCCCGCCAGCCTCAGGGCTGATGGGATGCCAGTCCATATCAATGACCAGCACATCTAATGGAAGATCCAGACGCTGGAAGTTACCAATTAAATCACGGAAATCCTGATCACTATAGCTCCAATAACGGCTCCACCAGTAACCGAATGTGTAACGTGGCGGCAGAGGAACCTTACCAGCAAACTTCGTGTAAGAATTAAGCGCACCTTTGTAATCGTGTCCGTATGCCATGAAATACCAGTCTTGGGCCCCTTCTGCAATCTTGCGCTCTGTCACCCAATCCCAATCCTTAGCTCCATCGAAAAGCAGGCTCTTACTATCATCGATGAGCGTCCAGCCATCGGTTGCCAACAAACCATCCTCGATAGGCATCTCATGCTTTGGAGTACTATATTGATACTCTGAGCCATCATAGCCGTCAAGCGTGCGATATGTTCCTTTCAGGTTACCCGTCTGTTTCATGCCTGGTTTCCAAACGAAAGACTTTGAGATAGTCTTGGCACTACTAATCGTCAGGTTTTCCTTGCTAAAAGGACCTGTCCCCTTCTTGTAAACCAACTTCAACTTAGAGGTGTTGATTACAACCTGTTTTGTATTATTCTTGATGTTGTAATTCACTTTGGGATACTCACGTATCACGGCCATGAAACTCTTGTTATCAACAAACTTGCCATCTGGCGCATATTCCAGACGAAGCGTACCTTCATCAATTAAAGTAAAACGAACATTGGCATCCTGATACACAACATTTGCCAAAGTCTGCAAACTGCACAACAGCAGCATTACACCGCAAAAGACCTTCCTGATATTCATTCTCATAATTACTTCTGATTAAACAACGGACAGCGACTCTCGACAGAAGACTGACCACCAGAAACCAAGGGCCACCCATCGTACCACTCTACACGATCCATCAACACCTGTCGACCGGCATCGGGATCTTTACGCATATAACCATGATAAATCATCCAATCCTGGCCTTCATCGTCGGTTATGAACTCGGCGTTATGACCAGGGCCTGCCACATTGTTACTGCCATGCAGCAGCACATCGAAGTTGCCATCAAGCATACGTTTGCCGTCCTTTGTAACGTACGGGCCAAACAGATTCTCTGAACGTCCGTAGATAACCTGATAGGTACTGTTGTTACCCTCGCAGCAAGAACCGTTTGAACCAAAGAGATAATAATAACCATCACGACGATGGATATATGTAGCTTCCATCTGGTTGCCAGCTATCTGCACAGGCTTGGCACCGGGTTTAAGCGTGAGGCCATCGGCACTCAGTTCTATACCATAGATACCATGGAACGAGCCCCAGAACAGATACTTCTTACCACCATCCTCGATATAGAAGGGATCGATACAGTTCTGTATGCCGATATCTTCGCTGATAAACAGCGCTCCATGATCGGTGTAAGGTCCCTGTGGCTGGGTGGCAGAGGCAACACCAAGTCCGCAAGTCCACTCACCACCCCATGTTGATTTAGAGTAATAGAGCATATATTTACCATCAACATAGTTGATATCGGGTGCCCAGATACCACCACCAGGGTTCCACTTGGGGCGACTCTCATCAGTAAAAGCCGTACCTACATACTGCCATTTAAGCAAATCGGTTGAACGATAGATGGGCAGGTTGCGGACATCCTCGGTAGCAAAGAGATAGAACACACCATCGGGCGACTTTACTATAGAAGGATCTGGCAACGACACAGGAATAATGGGGTTTTGATATTTCTTCACTATAGGTGTGGGGGTAATATCACGAGACTGCCCACCGTCCGAAGACGGTGAGCATCCCAAAACAGGCATTATACTAACAATTATACTAACTATAGAAAACATGTAACTTCTTTTTTTTATTACTAACATATTACCAACCAGGATTTTGTGTGAGATTAGGATTACGCTCCAATTCGCCCTGTGGCACAGCAAACAGCTTCACGTGCTCACCAATGTAGTTATTGGTGTAGCGCTTGGTACCCCAGATTTCGGTCATACCATTAGCACCATTAAGCTGTGAAGGCTCGCTAACCAGTGTGCGGTTGGTGCCCAACTTACGATCGAGCCATGTATCCCAACGCAGCTGCTTCCAATAGAGCTGACCTTCGCCACAAAGTTCCCAGCCATACTCGTTACGGATACGCTCACGCATATTATCCTGACCGGTTACCTTGGTGTACTCGTTGCTATTGAGTAAAGCCAGTCCGGGGATACGGGCACGAACCATGTTGATGTACTTAACAGCCTCATCGGTCTTTCCCTGCTCGTTCAAAGCCTCAGCTAATGAAATCAGCGCACCAGCATAACGGAAGATTGGTGTATCGATATCACTGTTCAAACCATTCTTGGTTTCGCGACCCTCGGGCACAAACTTACGCCACAGGTAGTAGAAGCGGTCGTTGGTATCGGTACGCAGGTCGTAAGGAGCGGCATTATCCGAACCAATGTAAGGCCAGCGCAGGGTGTAATCCCAGCAGTCGGCAGTTGAACCACCTTTATAAGTAGAGTATGGAGTGATGAAGTTCATCAACATACGTGGGTCGCGGTTCTGATAGATAGCCAGGATGCGAGCCTCGTTGCCATCCTTATCATACTGACTCATGTCGGCACCATAGGTTACCATCTGCTGGTAGCCAGCCTTCAACTTATCGCTGGCAGCATCAGGATCAAGACCATCGCGGAGGAAGTAAACCGAACGGGCCTTGGGATCCATCTTTGAGTAACCGGGGAACACCTCGTCCATATTGAATGGCTTACCATCGGCATATTCGTATGAGTCAACAAAGTAAGGATTAGGAATCAGGTTGTTCCAGCAACCAAAGCCATCGGCTGTATAAGTGTTACGGTTACCGTGTGTACGACCTAACAGCGATCCCATACCTTCCTCGTCGGTATACTGATACTGGAAGATATACTCATCGTTGCGCTCATTGGCAGCCTTGAACATATTCTTATAGTCGGGGAACAGCTGGAAGCCCATGGTAGTGATGGCGGTGAAATCAGCAGCAGCTTTATCCCAGTCCTTTAACCACATGTAAACCTGACCACGCAGATAGTAGGCACAAGCCTTGGTTACACGACCATAGTTTTTATCAGAGGTAGCATATTTATTAGGCAGACTGGGCTCGTTGATAGCCTCAGAGCAATCCTTGATAATCTGCTGCCATACCTCATCGGCAGTGTTACGGGGCTTGGTGTCCTCACCATACTCTACGGGTTCGGTGTAGATGGGCACACCACGCCACAGCACGTTAGCACGATAGTAAGCCCAGGCACGCAGGAACTTGCACTCAGCAATATCGCGTGCACGCTCGCTGGCCGACATAGCCTCGCATCTATCCAGATTATTTATCACGTTGCTGGTACGATAGATTTCCTCGTACAGACGCTTCCACCAGTCGTTGAATCCCCAGTAAGTAGCATTACAACGACCACGGGCCCAGTCGTAGCCACCCCAGTTAGCATCCAGATCGCAAACATCGGTGGCAGCATCAAAGTTCTGCCAGTCGGGGCACTCGCCCTGCTGCTCCCAGTAAAAACGTTCGTAGGCACCATTCACCACGGCATCAGCCATGTTATAGGTACTCCATACCAAGTCGGTACCTACACGGTCGGAAGGTTGAGTATCCAAGAAGTCGGCATTACAAGCCGTGAGTGCGACACTCGAGGCAGCCAGTATAAGACTGCGGCACATTTTATTGATTATTTTCTTTTCCATATTGGTTATTCATTGTTGATGGTTAAAATGTTACATTCAGTCCGAATGAGAGCTGGCGCATAGTAGCATAACCCTCACCAGAGCGCATTTCAGGATCAAGTCCGGGGAAGCTAGTGATAGTCCACAGGTTCTCGCCCGAGAAGTAAACACGCAGGTTCTCGGCATAGATCTTTCTGCTGATATTCTTTGGCAATGTGTAACCGATAGTTAGGTTACGCAGCTTCAGGTAATCACAGCTATAGAGATGGAATGTATTGTCAAGCGCATCACTCATACTTGGATTCTCGAGCGACATACGTGGATTCTTCGAAGTGATGTTGGTACGAGGATCGTTGGGGTTGTTAGGATCATAGTAGTAGTGATCATCGGCAATCCACTGTGGGATGCTCAAACCAAACACTACGTTAGATGAGTTCTGGCCAATCTCACGCCAGTAGGTTGAGAAACCTGTGGCACCACCCCAGTTCATCGAGAGGTCGATGCCCTTCCACTCTGCGTGCATCTGCATACCGAAGGTGAACTTAGGCACGTTCGACTCGCCCATGAACTTCTGGTCATGACTGCCACCATATACTTTATCGCCATTAGTGTCGGCGTAGATATACTCACCATACCAGATTGCATTCTGAGTTACAGCGTGCTGTGGCTCAAACGAGTAGCCGGCAGCAATCATATCCTGTACCCACTTCAGATCCTCGGGAGTACGAATCATACCATCGCGTGGACCACCATTAGGGTTAACCACACCGTTGGCATCGTAATAAGTACCTGTACCACTATAGATAGGATATACATAGAACTCGTTCATCATGTGTCCTTCAACCAGGCGCTGTGTGCCACCCGACGAAACCTCACCAAGGTTAGAGTAGTACACGTTAGGATCGGGATTGTTAGGATCGGCACCCCATCCTTGGATGATGCCACCCTTATAATCAGTTACAAGGTTCTTGTTGAACGAACCATTGACAGCTACGCCATAGGTTACGTCGCCAATCTTATCCTCCCAACGGAAAGTTGCTTCAAAACCGCGGTTGCTTACACCGGCCAGATTCTGTAGAGGAGCCACTTTATCACCGAAGATAAGTCCGATTGATGGACGGTAGAGGATACCTGAGGTCTGCTTGTCGTAGTAGTCGATGACACCCGACAGACGACCACCAAGGGTACTGAAGTCGAGACCAACGTTGAAAGTCTTTGTTGTCTCCCATGTTACGTTCATATTAGGCAGATTCTTCAGATAGAAACGCGGTACCTTTTTGCCACCCATGGTGGTATAGCCTGTCTCGTACCACGACTGATAAGCATAATTATCAACCGATGAATTACCCAACTTACCATAAGAGGCACGCAGTTTCAGATTGTCGAACACATTGAGGAATGAGTTCTTTGCAAAGTTTTCTTCACTGATGCGCCATCCTGCCGATGCTGAGGGGAAGAAGCCCCAACGGTTGTCGGGTGAGAAGCGTGACGAACCGTCGTAACGGAAGTTAGCCTCCAACAGGTAACGTGAATCGTAAGCATAGTTCAGTCGGCCGAACCATGAACGATAGGTATAACCGGTAAAGTTACCACGTGTGTATTCCTCCGACGTCAGGGTGTTCAGATCGGTCAGTGTGGCATCAATCATACCCATCTTCTTCACATCGGTATTACCATCGCTGTTCTTACCTTCCTCGAAACCTACCAGTGCACCAACATCGTGCTTCTGGGCAAAAGTATGTGCCCAGTTCAGGGTGTTGGTAATCTTCCAGTTATAGTAGTGATGATAGTACATATAGCTTGAGAGCGCCTCGAGTGCAGCAGGCGATGCTACTACCTCGTTACGGCTGAAGCTATAACTCTCGTTCTGACCGTCGGTATACTTATGACGGGTATTGAAATAGTCGTAACCAAAGGTTGTCTTGAAGGTAAAGTCCTTCAGGAACTTAACCTGAGCATAGGTTGTGGTGTAAGCGTGGGTCGTCTTATAATAGCTGTCACCATCGCCATTCAGCAACTGCATGGGGTTGTGGGCAGCACCATCCTCAACCGAAGTCTCGATTCCGCCGAACTTACCATCGTAGTAAGGATAGATACCTGGAACGGTCTTCAGAAACTCCCAGCTCGACAGGGCATCTACATTATTACGGTCGCGGTCGCTGTGTGTACCCCATACCTGAGCACCCAGCTGTAACCAGTTTGTTACATCCGAAATCAACTTCAGGTTGATAGAGTACTTTTGCTCGCCAGAGCGAACAATCATACCAGGATTATCGAGATAGGTTAATCCAAGGTTATAACGTGTGCGGGTATCCTTACCCGACAGAGAGATGGCATGCTCCTGCATCACCTTGGTCTGGTAAATCTCATCATACCAGTCGGTATTAGGATAAGCCACGTAGTTGGGATAGCCCGACTCGGCAATGCCATTGGGATTAGCCTCAGCCTGACGCCACTGATCAATCACGCTTTGTGGGTATTTTCCTGCAGTACCGATATTCTCACTGGCCTCGTTCACCATCTCCATATAGTCGGCATAGTTCGACATAAAGCGAACCAACTTTGAGGGTTTATTAATTGACAAACGACCAGTATAGGTAACACTGACTTTGCCTTCGGTTCCGCTCTTAGTGGTTACAAGAATAACGCCATTGGCACCGCGATTTCCATAGATAGCACACGAGGCAGCATCCTTCAAAACAGAGATGCTCTCAATATCCATCGGGTTCACATCCGAGAGACTCATCTCCATACCATCTACCAATACCAATGGACTGGCGTCGTTCATGGTTCCTACACCACGAATGTTAACGGAGAAGTTCTCAGCACCAGGCTTACCAGAGCCTTGCAGAATATCAAGACCTGCAGCCATACCCTGAAGAGCTTGGGCAACAGTAGTTACAGGACGTGATTTTGTTTCTTTAGCCAAGTCAACAGAAACCACCGAACCTGTAAGATTGACCTTCTTCTGAGTGCCATAACCAACAACCACGATTTCGTTAAGTTCGTTTTTATCCTCTTTCATCGCGATTGTCATGTTGTTGGCTGCTCGACTGGTAACATCCACATAACCAATATAAGTGAATGTAATCTGAGCATCAGACTTACTGAGAGTCAGACTAAACCGACCATCCATGTCTGTAACTGCAGCATTCTTTGTACCGAGTTCCTTGACTGTGACGCCAATCAACGGTTCACCACTTTCATCGACGACGCGACCACTGACAGCCCTCTCCTGTTGGGTGACAGAAGCGACGTTGGAATGAACCGACATAGCCAGTTTACGTTCGGCTAAGGTTGGCGAAGCTGTCATCAAGAGAGCCGCGCCTGCCAACGAGACAATTAATCTTTTTTCCATTTTGATTTTTAGGTTTAATGTTTGAAGTTATTTTATTAGAAAGTCATCTGTTCGGGTTGGTGAATACATCTCCCAAAGTGAGGCTATTGTCCAACCTGGTGCAAAGAGGTTGTTATAGAACCCCTTGCCGTTCATACCATAATCCCATGTGGTGTGCTGCACCACCTCTGGATAGAAACCGGGGACGGCGATACCACAAAGGCGCTCGGGTGTAGGCATCAACTGTGAGAGTGAGTTAAATATCACGTCGTGCATCTGCAGGAAACGCTGGTTACCCTTCTGCTGTCCAAGCCAATTCACGATGTGTGGCAACTCGAATACAAACACATCAATATGGTTGTTCTCTACCGATACGTTACTCCAGCCACGGGTTTTCAAACCTAAGTCGCCTAACATCTGACCCTGTGCAAAGGGCACATCCCACATGTAATACCACGACAGGGCAAAGTAGGCAGCCTTTTCGCACAGATCAATATAACGCTGACGCTCCTTGCCTTTGGTTACAGCGGCCAAGTAATAGGTAGCGGTAACGGCAGCAATAGCCGCCTCTTTATCCTCGCAGTTAGCATCGAGGGTTGATGAGAAGTAATCGCTCTTTGAGATGATATTCTTCTCCAGATAGTCAACAGTGCGGCGGGCAGCCTCCAGGTACTGTTTCTTACCGAAGTAGCGATAACCCATCACCAAGGCTGAGGTAGATGATGGTGTGCTACCACCAGTACCATCCACATCGGTACCATCGTCATGATATTTACGGGCAAAGCTACCATCGGCCTTCTGCAGTTTCAGAAAACCATCCAATATACCTTTGATACGTGCCTCCCACTGGGGATGGCGACGACCATGCACTTTCTCGTACTTAAGATACAACAGAATGGCATAAACGCCCTCTGACTGCTGACGGATAGAGTGTACTACCTTATCATCGGTTGGGAAACCGCGAGTAAAGTTCACGTTATCGTAGAAGTAACCTGCACTGGTAAGGCCATGCTGCAGATAGCTCTCAAGAATCTCATTACCCATGGTTACGAGATCCTGCTCGCCATGAAGTTCGCCATATTCGATAGCATTAAAAGCATTCAGCAGCACACGACCACAGAAACCGACCTGTGCCTCGGGGAAAGGCTTGCAATCGCTGGTAAGCAGGGTGTGACCCGAGTTGTACTTCAAGGGATAATTGCTCACATACGACTGACGGAAATAGTTGGTCAGTCCCTTTTTCATCTCGTCGGGTGTAAAGAGGGGTTTCAGGGGCTGTGGATTCAGGTTGTCGAAACAACGCTGCCACATCAGTGTAACGTGCTCGCCAAAGCTCTTAGCTTCGGTCTGACTGATGCGCCACTGGATAGTCTTGGTCTCACCTTTTTCGATTTTGGCGAAAGCAAATACAGGGGCAGCGAGAGTAAGCTTACGGATGTAGCGTTTAGGCGTCTCAATGTAAGGATAGCCAAAAGTAAGTTTGGCCTCAGCCTGTTCACAATCCAAGCCTAAATAACCTAACGAAGTTTCACCACTCAGGATAATCTCGCCAGCCAGGTGAGTAGTCATGCACTCCTGCGGACGGTCGAGCGTACGCATCACAGCAACTGACTTACCATGAGCCTCATCGTAAACGCTGGTCATAGGCGACGACAGACGATCCTCACGGAAATTCCAATTCTTGGATGTGTGGAAGGCAGGTGCTTCCTTAGGCGAACGCAGGTTGCGATGATACCAGAAACCTGGTAGATAGAACTCACTATCGGCCGACTTGATGCCTGTAGCAAGCTGAGCACCGAAGTTATAATACGTTGTGACATCGGCCTTGATGGTTACCGTGTAAAGCTGGTCGGCCCCATCGGTTGAGAGCTGTGCGCTGATGTGCAGAGGCAGCGCCTCGCTCTTAGCGGCTTTCAACTGGTTACCATCGGCATACAGGCTGATAACCTTTGCCTCATTGCCTGGCTGTTTGATACTGATCTGCGTCTGGATATTAATAGCAGATGCACTCATCGACAAAGCAGCCAAGGCTGTTGTTATGAATTTTCTTTTGTACATATGAATAGGGTTGATTTATAAATTCTTACTTCTTATACAGATAATAGAAACTACCTGCTTTAATGGTAAATGTGCCTGCGTCTTGAATCATTTCAACCAAGGCAGTCTTCCTCGGGCTCACCTCGGTCAGACTATTATGGGTATGAAACACATAATTCCAATGACCTTGCGCATCCTTGAATATATCGCCATGACCTGTCCCATAACGGCCAATATTTGCTCGATTAATAACAGAATAGTCTGATTTTATCCATGGTCCGTAAGGCGACGATGCGGTAGCAATGCCTACGGCATAGTCGATATTACGGAAATCATTGGCCGAGTAGAACATATAATAAGTATCACCTATATGAAGAACAGTCGGGCCCTCTGTCACCCCCCATGTGACATGTTGTGTGTTTTCCCATTCTTCAGTAGCACTGATACACTCTGTAGCAGTCTCTTCCCTGACATTCATCAAATCATCAGTCATCTCTGCAACAAAGATACGATTTCCATTTTGTAGCCGTACATGATAGAGGTATGCCTTACCATCAGAGTCTATAAACACATATGGATCGATAGCCTTGCATGGCATTTCAATCATTTTTTTCACGTTCTGGGAAAATGGTCCCTGCGGTGAAGAAGCCATTGCAACAGCAATCTGTTCATTAGCAGTATAGAACATATAATAGGTATCATCTCGCTTCATCACTTGAGGGGCCCAAAAGCCCATAGTACCAAACGATGTTTCACCAGTAAGGCAGAATCCACCATTCCGACCAACAGGTCCCTCCCAAGTTTTCAAGTCATTCGAATGATAGACAAGAAAACCTTTGTCTGATTGACTTCCAGTACCATACAAATAATAGGTGCTATCAGTATCCATGAAAATAGTCGGGTCGGCCTCTGTTAAGATATTCTGTTCTTGAGATGGCGGTTCGACTTCTACTGGCAATAAGTTATTGCCTGTCTCATTCGTACTGCATGATGGCAAAACTGAAATAGCGGCCATCATGGCTGTCAATTTTAACTTTCTTCTCTGATACATTTAATTATATTGGCTTTAGCGTTTTTTCTGCTGCAAAAGTAGTAAAAAAGCAAATTGGCAGCGGGTAATTTTGTTTTTGAAATCTGTATTATTGTTCAAAATACAGAAATCACGAACAAAAATCAAGATTCTCTCGAAATTATTCATTATATTTGCACTCAGAAAACAAATCTGAAAGCAAATGAGACATCTAACGGTTATCTTAACATGGCTCATAATAAGTATGGCAATACAAGCTGCCGATTTCAAGTTCCAACACCTTAATACCTCTTATGGACTACCCAACCAGCAAGTAGAGGCTATCGTGCAGGATCAGGATGGTTATATATGGATAGGTACGCGTAACGGATTGGCTAAATATGACGGATATAATGTTGAGACTTATTATCATGTGGAGGGGCAATACAACTCGCTCGTCCACAATTTTGTGCATGGACTCTTTGTTGATTCGAAACACCGACTATGGGTTAGTACCGAAAATGGCGTGAGCAGATACAGACCTGAGACAGATGATTTCCATAGTTATTACAACGTAAGAGGATACTGCACCAGTTTTGTAGAGACAAACGACGGTCGCGTTATGACTGGATATGGTCAACTGTTTGCGTACGATGAGCATGTCGACTCGTTTCTGGTGATTCCTTCGCTTAATGCCGGAACAATTGCTTCGCTGTCAAAGGATAAGACTGGAAACATCTATGTATCGGCCAGCCAGATGATATTCTCACTGGATGCCAGCCTTACCAGAATACAACCACTTGATGTTACTATCAATGGCGGACTGCCTGTAAGTCATACTGCCATACTGCCGTTGTTAGTTGATTCCAGACAGCGGCTATGGATAGGATGTAACGATGGTAGCGTTATTTGCAAAGATTTGAGAGCTCACACTCAGCAGCATTATGCTTCCAATAAACTCACTGGCGGCATTGTCAGAGTGATTGTCGAGGATAAACAGCACCGTATATGGTTTGGAACTGAGAATGGTATTTTGACGATGAATCCTGATGGCAGTACCATCCTCACACAAAGAGGTTATGATAGCGACGGGCTCTCTGACAATGCGGTATACAGCATCCTTTCCGACAGGCAGAATAACATCTGGATTGGCTCTTATTTCGGCGGTGTTGACTACCTGTTGAGTCAGAAGCCTCAGTTCAGACAATTCCAACCAAGCGCCGCAAAGGGTGAACTGAAAGCACGCATACCGCGAATGATTACCGAGTCATCACCTGGTGTGTTTTGGATTGCAACAGAAGATCAGGGTATAAACATCTACAATTCTATATCTGGTCAGTTCACGTCGTTTAATGACATTCCCAGTCTTGATAAGAACACACATAGTATCTATTATGACAGAACTGCAAATGAGGTTTGGATCGGAACCAGATTCAAAGGACTCTTCAAGTACAATCTACTGACTCATAAGACCACACAATACTTCTGCACCAAAGGTTTAACCTCTGAGGGAATCTTCTATCTCACCCGCGACAAAAACGGACGATTATGGGTGGCTACCATGGAAGGACTGAGATATTATGACGATAAGACAGACACCTTCCGCACATTGGGACACGACATTCTTGACGGTACCTTTATATACTCCCTGTTTGTCGACCGACACAACCAACTATGGGCATGTACTGTGGCCGACGGACTCTTCTGTATCAGCAACGATAAGATAACGAACTATACCCGACAAAGCGGCTGCGGACTGAATGACAATTATATCATTACAGCTCTTGAGGACTCTAGAGGACGCTTATGGATTGGAACAAATAATCATGGACTATTCTGGCTCGACAGTAAAAGCGGCAAGGTTCACCAGGCTGGAACGTGGATGCCACTGCAGGCAACGATATGTAGCATCGTTGAAGACAAGTCAGGTTGCCTTTGGATAGGAACCGATCGTGGACTCTTTTGCCACCGTCTTTCTGATGAGCACACACGACGCTTCTCGGCTGGCACCGAATTACCTGTTAATCAGTTCAATTTCACTTCTTCATACCTGGCATCTGACGGACATATTATCATGGGAACATTTGATGGCCTCATTTCATTTCACCCCATGAAGATGCACACTGAAGCAAGAAATCTGCAAGTACACTTCAGGAAACTCATTGTAAACAACCAACAGGTAACGCCCCTCAGCCAAGTCATCGACTCTCCCCTGAGCACTCAGATTGACTATGCTGACCATATCACACTCACCTATGAAGAATCACACTCTTTCCATATTGAATACGGAGTCATCAGGCCCGAGAGTGTACAGGGCGTACAATATCAGATTCGTGTAGACGGCATTGACAACACATGGCGCAATGTAGGCTCAGAGCGCAGTTTCTTCGGATATCTGCTCAGCCCTGGTACCTATGTCCTGCATGTTAGAGCAAACACAAGCGACAGCGATTGGGATATGTGTCCGGAGCGCACTTTGAAAATTATCATCAAGGCTCCCTTCTACCGCTCAACCCTCGCCTACATCATCTATCTGCTATGTCTCGCTGGCCTGGTTGTTGGAGGACTTCTTTTCTACAACATGCGCATGAAGGAACAGGCCAAGATACGCTACGCAACGATGGAGAAGACAAAGGTAGAGGAAATCGACAAAGCGAAATCAAGTTTCTTTACAATGGTTTCACATGAGTTAAAGACACCTCTCGCGCTCATCATGGCTCCACTAAAAAGCATCCGTTCCAACCAACTGGATAAAGAAGTGAGTGAATCGCTCAACATGGCTATACGCAACTGTTCAAAGATGGAACACCTGATAAACCAGCTTGTAACGTTCAATAAAATCGAGTCTGACAATTTTCCTTTCTATGTTCAGCAAGGCAATCCTGTGGAGTTTGTTGCAATGATGGCCGATAATTTCAATGAGGCTATCGCATCAAAGGGACAGAACCTGATAACCAACTGTATGGACAATGGCGAGGAGGGGTGGTTCTCTCCCTCATATATTGAGCATATTCTCAATAATCTCATGTCAAACGCCATGAAGTTTACGGGGCATGGAGGAACCATCACTATTAATGCCGAGATAATCCAATTGCCAGAATCTTCGGACCTTTACCTTAAGATGCAAGTTTCTGATACAGGCATTGGCATCATCAAGGAAGAGCAGGAGAATATCTTCAGTCGTTATTATCAGACCAAACGCGGTTACAACACGAATAGCAGCGGATGGGGCATAGGTCTGGCACTCGTACGCCGTTTGGCTGAGATACATAAGGGATCCGTGTCTGTTGAGAGTGAATTAGGCAGAGGGAGCACATTCACCATATTACTTAACATCTCAGGCAATGCATTCTCTGAAAAAGCCAAAATCTCGTCCGACAACGAGTTGGTGTCTGTCAAGAATTACCTCAGCAATTTGGATATGAATACAGAAGCTATCTCCGACAACGCCATATCAAAGGCCAAAGTTGCCGTAGAAGCTACAAGACACAAGCACACCTTGCTTGTCGTAGAAGATAATGACGACATGCTTAAATTCCTCGAACAGCTATTTACCACCCAATACAATGTAGTGACAGCATCTGACGGACAGCAGGCTTGGGACATTGCCATCAGTCGCCATGATATTGATTTGGTTGTGTCAGATGTTATGATGCCCAACATGACAGGAGCGGAACTCTGTAACATGATGAAAAGCAACATGGGTACATCCCACATCCCTATCATTCTACTTACCGCAAAAAGCGATCCCGAGGATATCAAGGATGGTTACCGCAACGGTGCCGATATCTATATTTCCAAGCCTTTCGATCCTGAAGCACTATGCCTGCAAATCGAGAATCTGCTACGCCTTATACAGAATCGTCAGAAGAGAATCTTCGATGGAGGTGAGGAAGCAGTGAAGGACAATGAGAGCCTGACACAGATTGACAAAGACTTTATACAGCATCTAATAGAACTCGTAGATGAAAACATCGGCAATGCAAACTTCTCGGTAACAGACATCACCATACAGTTAGGCATGAGCAGAAGTCTTCTGCACACAAAGATGAAAAGCCTGATGAACATCTCGGCAGGAGACTACATTCGCCACAAGCGTATCCAAAAAGCCTGCCAGATGATTGCAGAGGGACACAATGTGTCAGAAACGGCTTACAGTTGTGGATTCTCTGACCCCAACTACTTCTCAAAAGTATTCAAAAAAATGGTTGGCACTGCACCCTCCGATTATCTAAAAGGATAAAAATAATTTTTACAACAATTAAAGACATTTAATTATGAAGAAAGTGCTATTTGTTATCGGCTCATTGCGAAAACAGAGTTTTAATCGCCAAGTAAGTGAGTACGTAAAAGATCTTCTCAGAGACAAGGCTGAAGTCACAGAACTGGATTATACCAGTCTACCATTTATCAATCAAGACATTGAGTTTCCAACGTCTGATATTCTGGCACGTATACGTCAAGAGGTGCTTGCCACTGATATTCTCTGGGTATTCTCACCAGAATATAATTTCAGCTATCCTGCAGTAATAAAGAACCTCTTCGACTGGTTATCACGTCCCATGACGACAGAGCGTGACAGTGCCATAGCCATCCGTGGGAAGAAGGTCGCGCTTACAGGCATTGGCGGTCGTAACCAGACAAAAAACTGTCGAGAAAAACTTACTAGTCTGCTTGAATTTATAGGCGCAGAAGTCATGCCGAATCAAGTAGGATTGATGGTTAATGCCGAGGCTTGGGCAAATAATATAGTTATTCTCACTGACGAACAGAAGACTCTGTTGAAACAACAAGTAGAAGACATACTTGGATAGTCTTAACGACTCAGCCTGACTATCAGAAGCCACTGACAATCTTCTGATATGCCAGTCGTTCGTCACCTGACAACAGATGAATGATGCCACAATAGACGAAGCCGTGCTTCTGTATGTTGTGCTGCATAATCTTGTTGTCACGATGGGTGTCTATGCGGATATTCGTATCATGCATGAAACAGAAGTCCATAATACTACTGAACACTCCATGAACATCAGGATAACTGGCTATACGATGAACGACATGGTATGGCAGCGATTCTTCGAACCAATTTCCTTCATAAATCTTATTATAAGTAGGTTCTGGAGAGGGAAGGAAAGCGAAATAGCCAACCACCACATCATCGTCTTCAATAACAAAAGCACCATTCTTCTCCATATCATTCATAATGACAGTCTCCGACGGATAGCCATCTCCCCACTGGTGCATATTACCAGATTGTCGCATAATCTTCTTTGCAGCTTCCATGACTTTCAATATCTCAGTCATGTCACCCGCTCTTGCCTCTCTGATAACCATATTTACATATTTGTCATATGATATCCCATCCGCTTCAACTGCATGGCGGCTCCCATCAGATAAAGCTGATGCAAACAAGCCACATAAGCATAGAAGGCCTCTTTTGTGCCTGGTTCCAAACGTTGACGCATCAGAGCATTATAGACGCGTGAGGCACACTCACCCACCATCTTTTCCAAAGCCGTGTAGTCATTGCCTTGAAGCAGTAAGACATCTTCACGGATATATTCATCCATACTGTCATATCCTCGTTTGTCGCGCATATAAGTATAGAGATCGTCAATTTTTGAGTAGATTTCCCATTCCGTGTCCCACATTTTGGCTAGAGCCATACCAATATACATCATCCAACCAAGCGAGGCTGAGGGATAGTCCTGAAACTCACGGATACCGTCAGGAATATAGGCCTTAGCAATCTCTTCCCATTTCTCTTCCACATCGGGACACTCTGGCAGACGTTCATCCACCTCATTCATACTCAACAGAAACTGATGCAGGTCTTTACGCAATTCTTGCTCTAGCAAGCATTTTCCATCGCTGCCGAGCGGTTCTTTAAAAATCTCCATATTCGTTATAGCATCTTCTCAAGTATCTCTACAGCCCTGGTAATATCCTCCTGAAAACATTTGTGATCACGGAGGAAGCAAACCTTGCCACCACTGATGGCATCATACAGTTCCCGACTCATGTCATCTGCATAGCTAGCAATAGCCATCTCTATGTCATCTCTCTGCCAATCAAGCGTTGAATGAACATAGATTCGCTGTTTCTGATGCAGGAAACTATAAGCGGTCTCGATACTATCCTTTGTTATCATTTTAAGAATCTGACTGGCAAAGGTACTCATTTTCGCTCAACTATTCATAATTTTGCTTTCATAATTAACAAAAGTTGAGCCTTTAACAATGGCAATAAGATAACGCTCCATGCTACAAACGACTTCTCGCCAGAAGAAACAAGGGCATAGTGTTTCTTAAAAAATGAATTGCTATATTAATTCGTGTAAATTAACGCGATTCGCAGCAGAAAAAGTTGTAACTTTGCAGCCATGAAAGTTAAGATACAGACAATGTTTGGCGACATTATTGTTCGCCTGTATGACGAGACTCCCATCCATCGTGACAATTTTATAAAATTGGCAAAGGAGGGATATTATGATGGTACGTTGTTCCATCGAGTAATCAAAGACTTCATGATTCAGGGCGGTGATCCAGACTCTAAAGGGGCTCCTGCTGGGAAAATGCTGGGCGTGGGTGGTCCAGACTACACATTGGAAGCTGAGATAAAACCTGACCTGCTACATAAGCGCGGGGCTCTGGCCGCTGCACGACAGGGTGACGAGGTGAACCCCGAACGTCGTAGCAGTGGCTCACAGTTCTATATTGTATGGGGACAGGTTTATAATGAGGGTCAGCTCCGCCAATTCTCCAAACAACTAAGAATGCAGAAAATACAAGATGCCTTTAACGCCCTTGCCTCTGAGCATCGTACTGAGATTATGCAAATGCGTCGCGAAAGGAATCGTGTAGGACTCCAGGAGCTTCAAGACAGACTAGCTGTAGAGGCAGAGAACAAGGTGGGCAAGGAAGGACTGACAGACAAACAGCTGAAACAATATTCGACCATTGGCGGAACGCCCCATCTAGACGGTCAATACACCGTCTTTGGAGAAGTCGAAGAAGGTCTTGAGATTGTAGAGATGATACAAGCTACAGCCACGGGACGCGCTGACAGACCAATAGATGACATAGAAATGAAAATGACCGTTATTGAATAATAACAGCAAAGTTATTCATGGTCTGAACACATATCTCCCTACTCGTTTCTTATAATCAAGATATTCCTGCCCGAAGTCCTTCTCCAACCGCTGTTCTTCACTACGAACTTGAAGCGTTAGCAAAATAACCTCTGCCAAAACAATAAGCAGCGGCAACAGCGACCAAAGCCAGATGAGAACCCCCACATCATAGATATAGATACCTACAAGCATTGGATTACGACACAGACGATACGGTCCGTCCGTCATCAGATTCTTCGTTCGCGGAGCCACCTCATGACCATAGGCATCGAAAGGATTACCTTTACCGACAACACGCATATAGACTATGCTATAAATGCTCAGAGCCAGTCCGCAGACGACAAGTAACACGGAAACGACACACAATAATGCGGAATCAGGAACATATGGCCATGCTCGTCCAGACACCAACCACATCAAAGCAGGAATGCCGATTACAAAGACAAGCAATCCCAGCAGGTAGCCAAATAAATGTGACTTGTTCATCATTAATTCTTTATAATCTCAGTATTTTACTTGCAAAGATACTTATTATTCCTATTATTTTCGTATTTTTGCAGCGAGAATTAGGATAGTTTATGATTATGGCAAAGCGAGAATACATACAGGCCAACAAGGATTGGTTGGAGATGAAAGCTAAGGAGGAAGGTGTGGAAGCACTTCCAAAAGGAATTTACTACAAAGTTCTGAGAGAGGGCAATCAAAATAGCGCAAAGCCAACAGCTCGAAGCATTATAACAGCCCATTATACAGGCAGGACTATCGACGGTAAGCAGTTTGACAGCAGTCGTGGCGGAGTGCCTTTAGCATGTCGTCTCTGCGACCTCATTGAGGGGTGGATCATCGCCATCCAACAAATGCACATCGGAGATAAATGGGAGCTCTACATCCCAGCCGAAATGGGCTATGGTAAATTCTCCCAGCCTGGCATTCCCGCAGGCTCAACACTTATTTTTGAAATAGAGCTAATAGCTATCGCATGAAAGATTTACTTTTAGTTTGCATCGGAAGTTTCTGGGGTGGTGGCGCACGTTATCTGGTTGGCAAAATCGTTCTTTCGCTGATGCCGATATCCTTTCCTTGGGGGACAATGATTGTTAATGTTATTGGCTGTTTCTTAATTGGTTTACTATCAGGGCTATCGTTCGGAGGACAGATTTCGTCTTCTGCCAAACTAATATTGGTAACAGGTTTCTGTGGCGGTTTCACCACGTTCTCAACGTTCATGAACGAGAATTTCCTTTTAGAACGCGATGGTGCTATTATCTCTGCGATTCTATATACATTGGCAAGTTTTGCTCTCGGTCTCATAGCCGTCATACTGGGATATCAAATTGTGAAGCTATGACCCTTCAAGAACTTATCTTATTCGTAGATTCAGAACAATACAGCAGTTCGCCGCTCTTTAAGATTCTCTGCGAGACTAAACCTGAGTATGGCACTAACAGACGTATTAAGGTTAGGTCTGTAAATGGTGATATTACCATTACGAATACTCACATTGGCTCATTGGGCGACATTCTAACTTACCCCATCGATGTGGATCAAGATTTAAATATATCAAAGGTACAACTCTTGGATTCCATTCTCCTCGAGCTTTCATCTAGAGGCTTCAACGACGTAGAGGCATCTGAATTCTGGGACGACATGACAAACCTTCAAAAAGCGAAGATAATCAGATAATATTCCCAAAACAGGAATAACGACAGGCGGGCACTTCTGGCCTGATACAGTTACCCTATCCTTTTTCCAAATATCTCACAGACTAAGAATTTCTCATTACCATCGCTGATTCTTACGTTTTCCCAATGAAAACTGTCTTCTGTTATGTCAGAGAAAATCCAGAAGGCATTCTCCTCAGACAGCACTTTACCAACGAGTTTGTCACCCTGCTTGGTGAAGCATAGTCTTTTCATCGAATGATCGCAAGTATAAACAACGTCATAACACCGATCAACCTTGTTGAACATTCTAAACGAAGAGCCGTATTCTCCATCGGGCTGCGGCTCGTTTTCTTTGGTGGCACGCGACGGGAAAATAAATATATCCTGTACGCCTGTGCCCTCTAGGATTCTGCGGAAAAACCACTCTCCCTTGACGTGTCGTTTAAATCCCTTCTCGGGTTCGTCATAATAATCACAGGCCCAGTCTCCTATTAGCGGTGCAAACCAATCGTATTCAGCTGGTATTCTATCAGTCTTTTCGCTCAGTAATGCCTCAATAAAATTATCCATAATAATATAACATTAAGAATGCCTTATTTCAACTTTTGACCATCTGAAAAGGCCTTACCAACGGTCTTACCAAGCTGAATATATGTGTGATGTATCGGATTGAAGGTTATCAGATTCATCTTCTCCACATCGGGTTTTCCATCCTCAGCCAAGAACTTCTCGTCACAGAGGATATTCACGATTTCAGCAACGAGATAATAGCCTGTCTCGCTTTCATCGATCTTCTGTTTTACGCGACATTCAAGCGTCATCGGGAACTCCTTGAATACGGGAGCATTCACGTTGGGAGCCTTTTCTGCTATCCAGCCAGTTTTCTCCATCTTATTTGGAGCTTTTCTACCACTGACAATACCCACATAGTCAGAAGCAACTATCGTCTCAGCAGTAGCAAAGGCAACTGTGAACTCTGGATTAACAGCCAGATTATCCGTTGTCTGGTGAGAACCAAGCGAGATAATGATTTCGTGCATATCCCACTGACCGCCCCAGGCAGCATTCATGGCGTTGGGCTTACCATCCTTGTCATAAGTACCGATAATCAGCACAGGTTGTGGCAACAGCCACGCAGTAGATTTGAAACTCTTCATAATCCTATTTGTATTTTGTCACGGGCAAAGATACAAATTATTCCTCAATTATTCATATTTTCGTATTCACAATTACAATACTTTATGATTTGGCGTTAATCGGAATTTTACTCCAAGGAAAGTATGACTTTACAAGGTTTAAAGTCGGAGTTTACTCCCCATCTGATGATTGTCCGCTTCCCGAACATAAAAAAAAGAGTCCAACGATTAACTCATTGAACTCTTTGCGGAGAGAGAGGGATTCGAACCCCCGGTACCTCTCGGTACGGTAGTTTTCAAGACTACTGTAATCGACCACTCTACCATCTCTCCAGTGCTCTGATTGTCTCGAAAGCGGGTGCAAAGGTACATGTTTTTTTCGGAACAAACAAATTTTTCGGCAACTTTTTTGCATCTCCAGCTTAAAATTCGCACCTTTGAGCATGGTTAGAAGGCACTCTCGCTCGGATTTTCCCGAATAAATTTGGATAATCGCTCGCTTATTCGTACCTTTGCAGCGTGATTTACCCTAGCAATTTTGAGCACAAGCTCGGTTTCGATGAGATAAGAAGGCTGCTGAAAGAGCGTTGCCTGAGCACCTTAGGCAAGGAGAAAGTTGACGAGATGGCTTTCTCTACTGATTGTGATGCCATCAACGAATGGCAGACACAGGTAAGAGAATTCCGCAGGCTGAAGGAAGAAAAAGACGATCTCCCCATGCAGTATTTCTTCGATGTAAGGGCTGCTGTGACCAGAATACGTATGGAGGGTACTCACTTGGAGGAAGACGAGGTATGGGACTTGCGTCGCTCACTGGGCACTATCGTCAGCATGGTGAACTATCTGGAACAGGGAGCAGAAGAGTCGGCTAGCGGAGAGATGAGATACCCCTACCCTGCCTTGCACAGACTGACAGAGGGCGTAATGACCTTCCCCGCAATGATACGCAGGATAGACTCCATACTCGACAAATTCGGAAAAATCAAGGATTCGGCCTCGATGACGCTGGCAAGCATACGTCATGAGTTGGAAAAGACTCAGGGTAGCATCTCGCGTACATTATATAGTATATTACACAGTGCCCAGAAAGACGGATTGGTCGACAAGGATGCCGCCCCCACCATGCGCGACGGCAGACTGGTAATTCCTGTGGCTCCATCGATTAAACGCAGAATAAGCGGTATCGTACACGACGAATCGGCTACTGGAAAAACGGTATTCATTGAGCCAACAGAGGTGGTTGAGGCTAATAACAAGGTGCGCCAGCTGGAAGCTGAGGAAAGAAGGGAGGTAATCAGAATCCTGACCGTATTTACCGATGAGGTACGCCCTCATGTGAAAGATATCCTTGACTCATACCAGTTTCTGGCTCTGATAGACCTGATACAAGCCAAGGCCGAGTGGGCACGACTGACAAAGGCCTTTGAGCCAATGGTAGAGAACAAGCCCCACATAGACTGGATCCGCGCCATACATCCACTCTTGCAGCTTTCGCTCGAAAAACAAGGGAAACAAGTGGTTCCGCTCGACATCACCCTGACACAGCAAAAGCGCATATTGATTATCTCTGGTCCGAACGCTGGTGGCAAGTCTGTATGCCTGAAGACCACAGGATTGCTACAATATATGTTGCAATGCGGCCTTCCCATACCCATTGGCGACCGTTCTACATGTGGTGTTTTCAAACACATCCTCATAGACATAGGCGACGAACAGAGCATTGAGAACGATCTCTCGACCTACTCAAGCCACCTGATGAACATGAAGCAGATGATGAAACAGGCCAATGGCCAGTCGCTGCTATTGATAGACGAGTTCGGTAGTGGTACTGAACCTACCATTGGTGGCGCCATCGCAGAAGCCATGCTGAACCAGTTCTGGAAAAAACAGACGTTTGGCGTGATAACCACTCATTACCAGAATCTGAAACATTTTGCAGAGGATCATCCAGGAGTTGTAAATGGCGCCATGCTGTATGACCGTCATGAGATGCAAGCACTCTTCCAGTTAGCCATTGGACAGCCCGGTTCTTCATTCGCCATCGAAATAGCTCGAAAAACAGGCATTCCTGAAGAGGTAATCCGCGAAGCCTCAGACATCGTAGGCTCAGATTACATCCAAAGCGACAAGTATCTGCAAGATATCGTGCGCGATAAACGCTACTGGGAAGGCAAACGCCAAACCATACATCAGCACGAGAAATCACTGGAGAGTAAGATCAACCGTTACGAAGACGAACTTAATGAGATTGAACGCCAGCGTAAGGAAATACTGCGCAAGGCTAAGGAGCAAGCAGAAGAACTACTGAGGGAAAGCAACAAGAAAATCGAAAACGCCATTCGTGAGATCAAGGAAGCACAAGCTGAGAAAGAGCGCACACGACTGGTGCGCGAAGAGCTGAACGCCTTTAAAGAGGAACTGACAGATATTGACACGAAAGACAACGACGAAGCAATAGCCCGCAAGATCCGTCAGATACAGGAGCGCAAGGAACGTAGAGAAAAGCGTAAGCAAGAGAAAGCCAACAAGGCTGACAGTCCCGTATCTGCACCAGCCCCAAAAGCAAAAGTCGAGGATAACAAACCTATAGTAGCTGGCGACACTGTAAGAATCAAAGGACTCTCGTCTGTTGGTGAAGTAGAATCCGTTGATGGCAAAATGGCTACCGTCATCTTTGGTGGTATGAAAACAAAGATGCGTGCTGATCGTCTGGAACACGCAGAGAAACCCAAACAACATACAACCAAGGCAGAAGAGCGCAACAATAATATTGCGGGATCATACGCCACCGTATCACGAGACACACGCGACGTGATAGACAATCGAAAGATGAATTTCCATCAGGATCTTGACGTTCGTGGTATGCGAGGCGATGAAGCCATCAATGCCGTGACCTACTTTATCGACGATGCCATACTCGTAGGCATGTCGAGAGTAAGAATTCTGCATGGCACGGGAACGGGCGTATTGCGCCAGTTGATACGCCAATATTTAGGCACGATTCCCAACGTTTCACACTTCCGCGACGAGCATGTCCAGTTTGGTGGAGCAGGCATTACAGTAGTCGATTTAGACTGATTTTACCCTCTTGATATAGATTAAGCGCATACTCGCGATTTATTAAAAAAGCCAAAAATATTTGGCTAACTGCCTGATTATTTGTACCTTTGCCCCCGAAATACGACGCGACGTCGTTAGTTTGAGTAAGAAATCTAAAGGATAACGCGGGTCTCGCAAGAGTCCGCCTAAAGTATAGAGAATATGAATCAACTAATTAAAAAAGCAAGTGTCAGCTTGATGGTTCTTATGATGACAAGTTTTACAGCTTTTGCATCTAGCAGCGGCAACAAGAACACAAAATCATCAAGTTTTGACTGGAATCCAGTAATGGATGCGATTATTCAAGTAGAAAGCGAAGGAAATCCCAGAGCCGTGAGTGGGAACTCAGTAGGCGCGATGCAGATTACTCCGATACTTGTACGAGAATGTAATGAGATTCTGAAAAAGCAAAAGAGTAAGAAGCGCTACACGATGGACGACCGTTATAGTGTCGAGAAGTCAAAGGAGATGTTCCTCTTAATTCAGAAGTACTTCAACCCTGAAAATAGCATTGAGAAAGCTATACGTTCATGGAATGGTGGTGTTAAGTACAGTGTCAAAGCTACCAACAGGTACTATAAGAAAGTATTGGCACGAATGAAGTAAGGATACAGAAAACTTCGCAGTCGTTTGTATAACGAGAACTATTTGCAAGACTGATAATCCGATTGTCAAGGGCAAAACCTGACGATCGGATATTTTTTCTCCCCTCCTCTTTCTTAACTGTCTGGATGAAAATAAAAAATGCAAGCTTTTCAGCTTGCATCCCTCTCTTGTTGCGGAGGCAGGATTTTAGAGGAAATTTTTCTTGTGCGTCAAAAGCCTGTTGCTCGTCCGCAATATTATGTTTCTTTCTCATGATATTTATTTAAAACTGTCTGAAATCTGTCCGAGCTTTA
>JAEEGK010000607.1_pt1 | contig 89365 bp, 59 predicted proteins | sample 8958771 | NCBI WGS metagenome assembly JAEEGK01 (sample SAMN16246547, study PRJNA631951) | gut metagenome | biome: gut microbiome; feature: rumen; material: SC-attached | host: Bos | place: Iran: Karaj | collected 2018-10
TGATGCCTTTCATACGTTCCTCAAACTGGCCTCTGTACTTCGTTCCGGCGACCACCGAGCCCATGTCAAGCACGATGACGCGTTTGTTGAACAATGTGCGCGAGACCTTATGTTCCACAATGCGCTGCGCCAAACCCTCAACAATCGCTGACTTTCCAACGCCAGGCTCGCCTATGAGTATCGGGTTGTTTTTCTTGCGCCTGCTGAGAATCTGAGCTATACGTTCGAGCTCAGTCTCACGCCCCACGATAGGGTCGAGGCGGCCTTCCTCAGCGGCCTTCGTCAAATCACGACCGAAACTGTCGAGAACTGGTGTCGCTGACTTCGCATTCTTTTTATTCTGTTGATTGTCAGTGGTTTTAGTGGGAGTCTCCTCATCCTCGTCCTCATCTAAAAACATGTTTTTAGGTTCCGAGACTATATCTTCACCCTTGCTCTTGGCAGGATAACCAGGTGTCATTTTCTCCACTTCTTTCTTATATTTGCTAAATGTAATCCCTTCATATTCAAGCCTTTGCGACACAATATTGTTGTCGTCATGCAAAATCGCAAGCATAAGATGCTCCGATGCCACCTGTTCACTGTTGAAGTCTTTTGCAACTATATACGTGAATTTCAGCGCGCGTTCGGCCTGCTTGGTAAGCGGCATGTTATCGGTACTTCCCAAAACAACAGTGTTGGTCTTTATCGAAGCCTCCAGTTTTTGTCTAAACATCTCAATATCAAGCTCCAGATTCCTTAATATCTGCACCGCATTGCTGTCTTTGTCGTCGACAATACCAAGGAAAATGTGCTCCAAACCGATGTAAGGATTGCCCATTTTCACAGCCTCGTCGCGACTGTAAAGCATTATATCCTGAACCCTTTGTGAAAACTTCTGATCCATAATCTTAAAATTTCAAACTGCAAAAATACAAATAATATTCCTTGTCGCAGCCATTTTGGCACGATTTTTGTTAAAAACACTTTGAAAAATGTTAAAAAAATAATGAAGAAAATTGTTTCCAATTCAAAAAAAATCCGTAATTTTGTCAACTAATTTTTGGAATTTAAAAATTAAAGAAAAGATAAATGGAAGAACTTTTAGAAGGTGAAAAACATGAAGGCGAACGCATAGTCCCGATAGGTATTGAGGACCACATGAAGACCAGCTACATCGACTATTCGATGTCGGTCATCGTAGCACGTGCTTTGCCTGATGTCAGAGACGGTTTGAAACCTGTACACCGCCGTATCCTTTATGGTATGATGGACATGGGCGTTCTTTCGAATCGCCCGTATAAGAAGTCGGCCAAGGTTGTCGGTGAGGTGATGGGAAAATACCATCCGCACGGTGACTCGTCTATTTACGATGCAATGGTGCATTTGGCACAGGATTGGAACATGCGTTATCCTCTTGTTGACGGACAGGGAAACTTCGGTTCTCCTGATGCTGACCCGCCGGCGGCTATGCGTTATACTGAGGCACGTCTGCGTAAGATATCAGAGGAGATGCTTGCCGACCTCGACAAGGATACTGTCGATTTTATGAAGAACTATGATGAGCAGGAGACGGAGCCTACAGTGCTGCCGGCCTTGATACCTAACCTCCTCGTCAACGGAGCGAGCGGTATCGCCGTCGGTATGGCTACTAACATGGCACCTCACAACCTTTGCGAGGTCGTCGACGGCATCATCGCATACATCAACAATAACGACATCACCATCAGCGAGTTGATGGAATACATCAAAGCTCCTGACTTCCCGACAGGCGGCATAATCTACGGATATGAAGGCGTACGCCAGGCATTCGAGACGGGTAGGGGACGTATCGTTATCAGAGCCAACACCACAATCGAGGAACATGGCGGTCATGAACGCATCATAGCCACATCAGTGCCTTACCAGATCAATAAGGCTGATATGATTAAGCGTACCGCTGACCTTATCTCAGAAAAGAAACTCGACGGCATCGCCGACATCCGCGACGAATCAGACCGTAGCGGCATTCGTATTGTGTACGAACTCAAACGCGACGCAGTGTCAAGCGTGGTGTTGAACAAACTGTTCCAGATGACCGGACTCCAGAGCTCATTCAGTGTCAACAACGTGTGTCTGGTGCATGGCCGTCCTTATACATTGAATCTCAAACAGTTGATTCAATACTACGTGGAACATCGTCACCAGTGCGTAGTGCGCAGAACACAGTTTAACCTCCATGAAGCCGAGAAACGCGCCCATATCCTCGAAGGTCTGGCACGCGCCATCGACATCGTTGACGAGATCATCGCCACCATCAGAGCATGTAAAGGCGGTTCGTCAGAGGCTAAACAAGCCATCATGGATCAATATGGATTCGACGACCCACAGGCTACAGCAATCGTGGCATATCGTCTCGGACAGCTGGCAGGTCTCGAAATAAAGAAAATCATGGATGAACTCGACGAGCTCCATAAACTCATCGAACATCTTAAGGAGATTCTCGCCAGCACAGAGATGCAGTTCGACATCATCAAGAACGAGCTGCTCAGCATCAAGGAGAAATACGGCGACGAGCGTAGAACCATCATCGAGCACACCGCCGAAGACTTCAAGATGGAAGACATCATAGCTGACGACGCCGTGGTGGTGACAATATCACACCTTAATTATATTAAGCGCACCAACCTGACGGAATACCGCCGCCAGAGCAGGGGAGGCAAGGGCTCGAAAGGCTCCGACGCTCGCGATGAAGACTTCATCGAACAGATATTCGTGGCGACGAACCATAACTACATGCTATTCTTTACAGAAAAAGGCAAGTGTTACTGGCTCCGCGTGTTCGAGATTCCGGAAGGCACCAAGGCAAGCAAGGGTAGAGCTATCCAGAACCTTATCCACCTCGACCCGGACGACAACGTCAAAGCATACATCAACTTGACGAATATGAGCCCTGAATATGTTGAGAATCATTATCTTACACTCATAACAAAGAAGGGTATCATCAAGAAGACCACACTCGAGGCTTACTCACGTCCACGTGCCACAGGTATCATCGCCCTTGGCATCCGCGAAGGCGACGAACTCTTGGAAGCCAAGATGACCAGCGGCAACAGCGAGATTCTCATTGCGTTGAAGTCGGGTAGGGCCATCAGATTCCCGGAGAAGACAGTGCGTCCGATGGGTAGGACAGCTTCTGGTGTCCGCGCCATCACAGTGGATGACGAGAACGATGAAGTCGTCGGCATGATTTGCATCGACGACCCGCAGACTAACGTGCTCGTGGTTTCCGAGAAGGGCTACGGAAAACGCTCCGACCTCGAGGAATACCGCATCACAAACCGTGGCGGCAAAGGCGTCAAGACCATGAACATCACCGATAAGACCGGCCAGCTGGTGGCTATCAAAGATGTGGTCGACGGCGACGACCTCATGATCATCAACAAGTCAGGCATCCTCATAAGAATAGCCGTTGATACTCTGAGAGTTATGGGCCGCGCAACACAAGGCGTGCGCCTCATCAACCTCCGCGACAACGACGAAATCGCTGCAGTGACCAAAGTCAAGGCAGAGGACATCGAAGAAGAGGAAGAATACGATGAAAATGCCGAAAACACTGAGAATCAGGAGGGTTTGGACAATAATGAAGGTAACGACAACGTTATTAACGAAAATGACAATAATTAAGAAGTTTAACATTAAAATTGAATAAAAATGAAGAAAGTATTGTTAGTATTAGCTTTGGCAATTGCAGGCCATTTTGCTATAGCTCAAAACGTACAGGTACAGAACGCTTTTAACGATCAGAAAGCAGCCCAGCAGTATATCGACCAGGCTGACGTCTACAGATCACAGAAGAAAGAAGAAAAGGCAAACAAACAGATGCAGAATGCCAAGATAATGATTCAGAAAGCAAAAACAGCTATCGATGCCGCATCAGAGCATGAATCGACAATGAATCAGCCTAAGACTTGGCATTATTATGCAGTTATTTACTACAAAATCGGTGCATATCCTGAGTTTGTTGACATCGACATGAACGCATACGAGAAAGTCCTGGGTGCTTTCGTGAAGATACAAAACCTTGATAAAGAATACTTTATGAGAAATGCAGGCGAGTTCAAACAGTATGCCTCCAGCGTCGGAGCAAGCTATTATGACCTTGGTGCAAACAGCTACAATGAAGGCGATTTTGAGAATGCCTACATCAATTTCAAGAAAGCATACGATGCAATGGCAGTGCTGGGCGGTAAAGACAACAGCGCATTGCTCAACGCAGCACTTTGTGCAGTGAAAATTGATAAGAACGACGAGGCTATCGAGATGTTCCAGACATTGATTGCAAACGGCATGGACGAACCTAAAGTTTACCAGAGTCTGACCGCAGCATACCGTGGAGCAGGCAATAACGAAAAGATGCTTGAGACCATAACAATTGCAAGAGAGAAATTCCCTGAGGATCAGGATGTTATGAACGAAATGATTAACACTTATCTGACAATTCACAGAGAAGATGAGATCATTGACCAGATTCTTGAGATGGCTCAGAAAAACACCGAACAGCCTGTATATTATTTCATCCTCGGAACAATCTACGGTAATCGTGAATCAAAACTTTATGATGTTGAGAAATCTCTCGAATATTATAACAACGCAATCGCTGAAAACGAGGCTTATGCTGACGCATATTACAACGCTGGCGCTTTGTTGATTGACAAGGCTTCTGAAATCTACCAGGCTGCAAACGAAAAAGACCCAAGCGAATATGCAAACTTCAACAAGTATCTTGAAGCTACCGACGCTATGGCCGCTGAAGCCAAGACTTACGATGAGAGAGCATTGCCATACGTTGAGAAGACTTACGAGTTGCTTCCTGACGATCCAGCTGTAAAACAGGCTCTGAAAGGTATATACTCACGTCTTAATATGAAAGACAAAGCAAATGCTTTGGAATAAACAATGAATTGTGGAGGAGATTTTTCTCCACTTTTTTTAAAGATACTATTTAACATAATGTATATTATTTTTCAAAAGGGGTTTTGGAAAATACGCGGGATTTTTAGATTTGTTGCATGATTGTGAACTTTATGTTAAAAAATGTTAAAAATGAAAATCATTGCAAAAAATGTGTTACCTTTGCAGCTAGAAAATAAATTGAAACAAATATGGAAATCATTGGAAAAGTTTTACAGTTAGGCACTTTGACTGAGGGCAACTCACCGCGTGGACCGTGGAAAAAACAGGAATTGATTATCGAGACTTTGGAACAGTTTCCAAAGAAAGTTTGTTTGACATGCTGGGGCGACCGCGTCAACGACGCCAACAGTTTCTTTGTCGGCCAGACTATCAAGGCTCAGATTCGTATAGAATCGCGTGAATTTAACGGCAAATGGTATACTGACGTCACGGCATTCCGCCTTGACCTCGACCAGCCTGTAGCACAACAGCCTGTGGGACAAATGCAACAGCCAAATCAGATGCAGCAACAACCGCTGCCGCCAATGCCACCGGTGAATGATGAATATTTCGCATCAGACAATGGTGACGATTTGCCATTCTAACATTCTGTAAATCAACTATTTAGATACTGTTGTAACCTGACCGGTGTTTGGGTTGAACAGTATCTTGTTGTTTTTAGTGGATACCAGTCTCAATTCTCCAAACTGACTGATAGTCAGCACTCTGGAAGCTATTGTATCGTTTCCCAATGTCACTTTTGCAGTGGTCAACGACGGTATTCTGTAGAATAATTTGTTGGTTTGGTCAGCATTTAGGACGTCGTTATCCAATGCATTTATGCTGGCCGCAGTGTTTTTGGTGTCGAACTGGATTTTGATGGTCTCGCCATTGTCGAGTTTGCCGACCCAAACGCTGCTGTTTGCCTGGCTTTTCTCAGGTGTTACGTAAAAACACACCTTATATGTATTCTTTACGACTTTGCCTTTAAACAGGCTAATATATTCATTCTCAATGGATTTCATGTTGTCAACCATAAGTGTCATTGTGCTGCCGAAGTTCACTTCCTGAACACCCGAAACAAGGTCAAACTGTGCTACTCTTATCTTATCGATGTATTCCAGTGCCACTTTTGCCTTGTCCTCCTTGGTCATCTTTTTCGGAGCTTTCTTGCCACCACCCTCTTCCTCATCGTCTTCTTCTTCATCCTCCTCATCTTCTTGAATATCAAGGATTTCGATGAACGATACTGGTGTTGACTCGTTATATTCCATGTTATTGTAGTCAAATGTGTTTTTGCATAAAGCGAGCTCTTCGGGGATATTATCGTAACCGACAGCCCTGATTATTCCATCTTGGTCCATATTGAAATTAGGTATTGGCTCCTTTGCTTTGTCGTCAAACTCAACGAAAAACAGAGCATTAGGGTCAACCTCGCTACATAATTGAATATCAATGTTTTTGAGGTTAACTTCGGTCTTGTTTTCCTTGATATAATCGGTTGTTCCCAACAAATCTGATGCAAATTCCGCATACGGTCCGATATAATAGTTGGTTTCCTCGACTGTGAGTTCGAGCTTTATCACATTGCGAGGCAGATAATAAAATATGCCTTCATTTTGTGACTGGGCGTTCTTTGCTAAGGTTGTAACATATTGTGCATCAAGGGTTAATGATGCGAATAAGGCTAAGATTAATAAGAGTTTCTTCATACTATTTAGTGTTTATAACGGATGCATTCGATGCGTCCTTACATTCTTCTTTATGTGAACAAAGCATTAATGCGACAAATGTTATTAAGCCGTTGATAATCAATATCTCAAATCCGAATTGATAGCCGTTGAACAATTGGGCGGAATAAATATTTAATATATAACTCAAAATTGGCGACGCTATTGCGATATAAGGCACAATTTTGTCGACAGGTTTGCGGTTTTTCACGAAAAGTCCGAATGAATAAAGTCCGAGCAGCGGTCCGTAGGTGTAGCCCGCGATTTCGAATACCTTATTGATTAAAGATTCGGTGTGGAACGGACGGAAAGCTATGATTACCAACAGGTAAAGCAAGGCAAAAAAGATGTGGATGTGTTTTCTTTTCTTTGCTTTAGCCTCTTCTGACATGTCGTTGCGGTTTCCGAAATCGAGGAAATTGTAGCATAAGGTGGTCGTGAGGGCTGTCAGGGTGCCGTCGGCTGAGGAATAGCCTGCTGCGACGAGGCCTATCACGAAGACGACGCTCGTTAACTTGCTGAAACTGAATGCTATAGATGGAAATATCTTGTCGTTGACCACTACTCCACTGTCGTTTGTCGGCAATTGGAAACCAGTTTGCTGAGCGTAATATATCAGTGAGGCGCCGAGGCTTAGGAAAATGATGTTCACGAAGATGAACAGTATGCTCGATGTCATTACGTTTTTCTGGGCGTCACGAAGACTTTTGCAGGTCATGTTTTTCTGCATCATATCCTGGTCGAGGCCTGTCATTACGATGGTGATGAAGGCACCGCTTATTATTTGTTTAAGCCAGAATTTACTGTGGTTCGGGTCGGTTTCGATAAGTTTTGTGTAACCTTGTTCAGACGAGGCTTTCAGCAGGTCGGGAATAGAGATGTTGAGTTCTTTTAAGATGCATACAACGGTGATTATGGCCGCCAATAGCAGGAATGTTGTCTGCAGAGTGTCGGTCCAGACCACTGTCTTGATGCCTCCTTTGAAAGTGTAAATCAATATCAAAACGATGAATATGATGGCGGGGACCCAGAAAGGAACACCCCAAGCTTTAAAGACAAACTCATATAACACAAAGACAACCAGATACATACGCAGAGCCGAGCCAAGCAGGCGCGACAAGATGAAAAACGCCGCACCGGTCTTCTCGGAGTGTTTCCCGAAGCGCATGTTAAGATACGTATATATCGACGTGAGGTTGAGTTTGTAATACAAAGGCAGCAGAAACAGCGCGATCACAGCGTAACCGATGATATAGCCGAGCACTATGCCGAAATACGTGAACTGGTTGGTGTAAACGTCGCCGGGCACCGACATGAAGGTGACACCCGATAGCGATGCCCCTATCATGCCGTAAGCCACCACGAACCATGGTGATTTGCGGTTGCCTGTGAAAAAAGTAGCGTTGTCTGACTTCCGTGACGTGAAGTGCGCGATAACCAGAATCAAGACTGTGTAGATAATGAAAACAGTTAATATCAACGCTGACATAAAATATTGAATATAAAAATGTTAAAAAATGTTATCTAAAGTGTTACTTTAATATTTTTGCGAAGTCAAAAAGTGAGTCGTATTTCGCATCAGGCTTTATTTTTACGGGCTCATTTCCGACCAAAACAGTGTACATGCCGCAGTTTTTGCCGAACTCAAGGTCGGAGTTCATGTCGCCTACCATGATTGACTTCTCAAGGTCGATTTCCGGGAAGTCGTGCTGAGCCATATAGGCCATACGCGGACTTGGTTTGCGGAAGTTGTCGGGGTCGGATTTGAGTTGCGGGCAGACATAAATCTTGTCGACCCTACCCTTTTGATTTGCAATCGTTTGCAGCATGTGGTCGTGGACGTGTTCGATATCCAACATTGTCATGAGGCCTTTACCCACCCCTTGCTGGTTGCTCACGATAATGATGCGGCCAAACTTCTCAGCAAAGATCTTGAAAGCTTCCAACACGCCTGGAATAAACTGGAACTCATTGATATTCTTGACATAATCATCCACGAGGCGGGTGTTGATGACACCGTCGCGGTCGAGGAACAAAGTCCATGATTTGTCGATGATGCGGTTCCAATCCATGTTTAACGCGGGAATAATGTGGATTCGATGATTTCGCAGATGATATGACCGATCATGATATGCGATTCCTGGATTCGAGGAGTGCATGTGGAAGGCACATTTATCAAAATGTCGCAGCAGTCAGCCATTTTGCCGCCCTTCTCCCCTGTCATCCCTATGGTTTTCACGCCTATCTCTTTTGCCACCTCTATGGCTTTCAATATGTTAGCCGAATTACCAGAGGTGCTTATCCCGATGAGCACGTCGCCATTTTTGGCGGAAGCCTGAAGCATACGCGCGTAAATCATGTCGTATGAATAGTCGTTAGCCACTGCGGTGAGATAGCTTGTATTCACATGCAGAGCCTCGGCATTGAGTGGAGGACGGTCGTAGTAGAAACGTCCGCTGAGCTCGGCTGCGAGGTGTTGCGCATCAGCAGCACTGCCTCCATTGCCGCAGAAATGAATCTTTCCGCCGTTTTTAAGACTTTCGACACACATCGTAGCGGCATCGTTGATTCGTTTGATAAGAGCTTTATCGTTGAGAATCAATTGTTTGACATCGATGGAGTCGTTTATGATTTTTTCAATCGAAATCATATCTAAAATATTTTTGCAAAGATAATAAAAAAATAAATGAGAATACATTTTTAATGTCATTCTCGAAATACTCACAGTACCCTGTGGTAGGTCGTATTTCTGCAAATGACATTAAAAATTCGTATTTCTGTAAATGGCATTAAATAAAAAAATCGTATTTTTGCAGCAAATTTTAAAAATATGAGAGGCGTTTATACAGTATTGCTTTTGATTGTTTCGAACATCTTTATGACATTTGCATGGTACGGCAATTTGAAATTGTCGGATATGGGAATTATCAAGGATTGGCCATTGATTCTCATCATCTTAGCGAGTTGGGGCGTTGCGTTGTTTGAATATACCGCCATGGTGCCGGCAAACCGGATCGGTTCGGAAGTCAACGGAGGACCGTTTAGTTTGGTTGAATTGAAAGTGATTCAGGAGGTTGTCAGCCTCATCGTTTTCATGATAATCAGCATAAAAGTGTTCAAAATGGGTGAATTTCACTGGAATCATCTGGTGGGCTTCGGTTTTTTGGTGCTCGCAGTTTATTTTATTTTCAAAAAATAACGAAAAAAAGTTGCCATTATTTGAAATTATTGTTACCTTTGCAGTAGTAATTTAAAAATTAGGATTATGCAGTTTTACGACGTTGATTCGATTTTCACTTTTGGAAAATATGAGGGTGAGACTCTGGCTGAAGTCTTTGAGAAAGACCCGAAATACATAAAATATTGCCAGGACAACATTGACGAATTCTATATCTCTCCTGAGGTTTTGAAGGAGTTGCGTTCCACTTCGCGCGACAATAAGCTGTTGACTGCCAATCTCGACGAGATGTCGGATGAGGAGCTTGCCGAGTTTATGCATGACATGAACGACATCGACGAGTTTGACGAGAGCAAGCTCGAGAAAGACTTCGACTGGGAAGAGGGCGAAGACATGTTTGCTGACGATGAGGAAGACATCTTCGGCGAGGAAGAGGACGAATATTTCGATGAGGAAGGGTTCGATGAGCCATACGAAGACCCTTATGACAGATATTAAATAACACCGTCATTTCGATGAAGTGCAACGGAGTGAAGCGAAATGGAGAAATCTCCGATAATTGAGTAATACGGAACATTTGTGTGGCGGAGAATTATTCGCCTTTGGCGAATGCTTTCGCAAGCTCAGGTCTCCACTCCCTGCGGTCGGTCTGAATGACGTTATAATCTTTCCGAGATTCCGTAAACTTTTTGTTTAGGTGATGATGACTGCACAAGTTCCGCAAGGAAGCCTGTCATAAACAGCTGTACGCCGACGATTATGCATACCAACGCCAGATAGAACAGCGGACGACTTGTCATTCCGTATGCGTGGAATGCGAACTTCTTGACCACCAATATGATGCCGATGATGAAGCCGGCAAGGAACATCAGTGAGCCGAGTCCGCCGAAGAGGTGCATAGGGCGTTTGCCGAACTTGGAGATAAATGAGATGGTGAGCAAATCGAGATAACCTCTCACGAAACGGCTCATTCCGAACTTGGACTCTCCGTATTTGCGTTTCTGATGGTGCACCACCTTCTCCCCTATATGTGTGAATCCAGCTGATTTGGCGATGACCGGTATGTAACGGTGCATCTCGCCGTATATTTCGATACTTTTCACCACTTCGTTACGATAAGCCTTAAGCCCGCAGTTGAAGTCATGCAGTTTGATGCCTGTCATGCGGCGTGTCGACCAGTTGTAGAACTTCGAAGGGATGTTTTTCGACATTGTGGAGTCGTAACGTTTTTTCTTCCAGCCACTTACGAGGTCATAGCCGTCTTTCTCAATCATATTGTAGAGCTCAGGAATCTCATCCGGGCTGTCCTGAAGGTCAGCGTCCATGGTGATGACGACGTCGCCTTGCACTATCTTGAAGCCTTCATTGAGTGCCGCCGACTTGCCGTAGTTGCGGCGGAAGCGTATTCCTTTGATATTGGGGTTGTTAGCTTTCAGCTGTTGGATGCAGTGCCATGAGCCGTCGGTGCTGCCGTCGTCGACAAACACGATTTCGTATGAATAATTGTTTTCGGTCATTACGCGGCGGATCCATGCCTCGAGTTCAGGCAGCGATTCCTCTTCATTGAGCAAAGGTATGACGACAGATATATCCATTTCAAACTTTTTTGCGTGCAAAGATAGCAATAATTAATGAATATACGAATGACAATATGACATTTATTATCAACATTGACACGGCGGTGGCCATTGGCGAGAACAGCTCGCGCATCATGTTGCCGTTTTCGTAAAGTCCCATCCTACTCTCCATTCCGAGACAGGAATAAACGGCTAAAATTACGCCAGAAAACACTATTGAGCCGATAATTCCTATTAAAAAACTCATCAGAAACGCCTTGCTGTAGGAAAAATCGTTCCACACGAATTTGTTTTTGAAGATAGCGAGAGTGATGTTTTGCCAGACGAACGGGATGATGTATAATATTGAGAAAAGGTAAGATGATTTGACATACAGGCGTTCGTAGAATGCGATGTAAACTATTGACAACAAGACACTTAACAACAATCCAGAGATGACTGTTGTGAGCCAATATTGGCGGCCTGTATATGTCGGTTCGATTATCATTACAGACACAAAAGGGTAAGCTACTTATATCGCACCGCTCAACCATCTACCCTTGCTGCCTTCCGGCCCTGGGGGAGTTTGACAGGAGCTGGTCGTATAAGACTTACCCGCTGCAAAGATACTAAATCTTTTTTATTGTGCAAGGGTTTTGGTGAAAATATTTTATCACCTCATCTTGTACTTGTAAATCATCAGTTTTGAGCCTTCAACGACGTTCCAGATGAAGCATTTTTCATCTTCGTTCCATATAGCATAATGTGGTATTGACTTGCAATCGACACGTCTGTCGTCGATTGTAATATAAAGTCTGTCGTAACTGTATGAAAGTGAATGCTTCCCATCCAAAGATTTCACTGTAAAGACCTGGCTGTTATCGAAAAGCTTCGGATAATAATAGTTGCGCATATGGTCGTTAAAACTATTGATATCGTTGTCGATGCCATAGAAATAGCCTTTTTTATTGCGCACTATATAGTTGAACCGTTGTTTCTCGTCGACTGTGAGATTCTTCACCTCCACCCCATTCACGACGATGTTTTCATTGACATATAGCCTGTCGTTGAAACCGTTTCCTCGTATGACATAGGCGAATTGTCCGTCATTCTTGATGTCGACATATTTTATCATACCAGAAATTCTAACCACGATAACGCCATCCACCATGACATAATTTTGACAACTTAGGATCCAATGCTGTCCATCATGGGAGAATTTGAACAGGAGATTGCTTATTGAGCCGTCCAACTCATAGCCATAGCCATTGACAACGAGCAAGGTGTTGTCCATTCGGTTGTCATTGTAAACCAAATAATAATTGCCATTGATGTTTGTATAATAATCAACATTGTCTTTAGGGACAAATGCGATTATATTGTTGTTAAGCATATACTTTATGGTGTCATTTTTATATTCTTCTTTCTCAAGAATACAGAAGTTTCTGTTGTCGGCCAACTCGTCATCGTATTTTATAAAAGTGTACATGTCGCGGTTTTTATAAATAATGCCATCTGGGAGTATTTCATGTATTCTGTCGTATGGTCCCATTATGTTTCCATTGACATAAAGCTTATATTTCGAAGAATTCGTTTCAGAATCTTTATTTTCTTTAATATAAACCATGTCTTTAAGCGTATATCCGGCCCTAAGAATTTCAATACTCGAGTTTTCGGAATTGAAATTCCTGAGAATATTTTTCATGAAAAATTTCTTTACTTCATTGTTTTTATTTCGCGCCAGAACCACATACTTATACTTCTTGGGATTATTATACATTATTTTACCATTTCTAAAATAATAGTAGTCGACCTTGAATTCTCCTGGTCTAACCGACAACTCATCCTCATCATTCTCAAGATGGATTTTGCCAATTTCAATTTTGGACAAATTCTTGCTGGTTTGTGCTGTTAAAGCAATAGGAATCAAAAAACACAGGCACAAAATATATCTTAAAATTCTCATTTTATATATTTTTTATTTGTTAAAAACTCGCCGAAACTAAAGACAACACTGAAGTCGACTGTCATATATCTCGTATCTTTTTCAAGTTCACAGAAACGCATCATGACTCCCAATGGGAAGCGCCACAAATTCATTTTAAAACCTATTTCGGCCTGAATTCCTTTCGCGTCGAAGTCGTTGTTAGCCAGAGTGGCTTGCATACCTGCGCCCAACATTAGGTCGATATAGCTTGGGATGGTGTTCAACACAAGACCCAATGAGAGTCCCATGTCGTAAACATTGTTTTCTGGAAATTCGGCCATTGTCTTGATATATATGCGGGTGCTGTGTTTGCCCAAGTCGCTAAACATAACACCGTGTCCATTTCTGACAGGATTGAACACATAGCTAAGTGACCACCATTCCCTGCTCTTTGTTGCGCAGTAGCCAAATCTTTTGGTATAATATCTGTTGAAATACAAGCCGAGTCCGACAGAGAAGTCGGTCTTCATATTGTCAGCGCTAATATTAGTCATTTGTATGCCACCTGACAGTACGATATTCTTGTAGTAGAACATCAATCCGGCTTCTGCTTCCAATCCGAATCCCATGCTGGTATGTGCTGTTTTGCGGAATAAGGTATCGTTCACCTGATCATAAAAAGTGCCCAGAGTATCGTTTGTCACAGAGACACCGACACCGGCATATATCGACATCCACGGGAATATTTCAAACGATGGGCCAAGACTATATATGTACAATGGAGCTTTTTTCAAATCGGGATCAAAGTCCCAAGTGCCCAAATTCATCTGAAAATGGTTGTATGCGCCCCAATGTTTCACTCCAATGAAGCCGCTTCTGAATCCGAAGGTCTCACTTGATGCTGTCGCTTGCAAATATCGCAATCCAGGTTTGAAAATTATTGTACCAAGGTTGCTGTTAAAGATATACGAACGTGTTTCTCTTCCATTTCTTACAAAATGAACTGAATCGTCAACAGCCACTTTCAGTGGGGTTCTGCCTTTATATTTCCCGTCGATATAGATTCTGCTCCATGTCGGCTTGGTGTCGATTAATATTTCTGATGGTTTGTTGACTACGCCTTTTTGTATAACATTTATCTTATAAGCTTTCGTAGCAGTACTCATTATGAAAGAGCCGTTTCGTTCGATTGATTCGTTAGGGTCACAGGCCATAAGCACTACATCGCCCGAGCGAAGCACTTCTATCCAGGGATCGTTTGACACGCATTCCCACGACTCTCCGATAACACCAATCGGGATAGCCATTGATCCGCCTTCTGCTTCAACCACGAGACTTTCTTTGGGTGCATTAAACTTAGTGACATGCGATTTCTGTTCGATTTCAACAGTCATAGTCTGTCCGAATGCAGTTATTTTCACCCACCCATAGCGTGAGATTGGCTGACGGTTTTCCTGGCATGTCACGATCAATGTGTCGCTTCGTTCGAATGCTTCAATCCACTCGTCGCTTGTCGATAATTTCCAGTTAAACACATTCGTTTCCAAGATCCTTATCTGTGTATCCTCGTGAGATTCAAAAACGATTTTATTCAGAGAGGACTTCAACACAGCTTTGCCAACATCTTGATAAATATGTAGGTTTTTGGTCAAATCGCCAGTATATACCGCAATGTCGGCCTCGCGGCTTTCATGCACAGTGTTTTTCATACATGTCACAAAAAGAATGTTGTTTCTTCTGTATAAGCTAAGCCATCGTGGAGCTTCGTTGAAATTCCAATCAATATTGTTAGTGGTGACGAAAATCGAATCATATCCTTGTTCAGAGTTGAAATAAAGCGAGTCCTGACTAAGGCGTAACGTCAGATTGGTCATTGTAGCAGCTGATGTTACATTGCCATAGCCAACAAGCTCAATGTTTAAGGTCTTTTCCTCACTTACTTCAATGTCAACGAGTTCAGCGTGACTGTAATAACCGTTAAGTTGAACTTCGATATTATGCTGGCCTCGTTTTATTTTTTTCATGAGATATGGTGTGACTCCTACCCTTGCGCCGTCGACATGCACATCAGCTCCCTGAGGCACTGAATTGACCGTGATATATCCGAACAATGGTTGTAGGTTGACCTTTATTCTCTCGTTTTTATTGAGTTGTATGATTTTGTTTTTCTCTGCAAAATAATCCTCGCATTCAACAGAATAAACATGTTCGCCCAATCTCAAGTCAACGCTTGCGTAACCTTTGCTGCCCACTTCCTGACCGTCAATGAATATTTTCGCTTCAGGTGGGGTGGCGAGTATCGTCAGATTTGCCGAGCGCATGGCGAGTGAGAGTGTGTATACCTTATTGCCGATAAGAGTATAAGGCAACTGATATTCAATCATAGCACCCTGATACTTGATAGTTATGGAGCCTTTCACATCAGAAGACAGAATAAGGTTGTATGAGTTGTCCTCATCGTTATAACCAGCATAACCAATTTTCAATGTGGAACTGGAAAACACGCTCAGATCTTTCAGCAAAGCGCCATCGAAACCCTTTGCGACGATTTCAATCATAGCCCATGGCTTGCCATTATTGTCTGTTTTATTTTTCACACTTTCCGGTCGCACAAAGACTTTTTTGTTATCGACCTTGAAATCGTCAACGTGTAAAAACGATTCGTTGTTCTGTGCTAACAGAGAAAGAGAAAGAAATGCTGTTGCTATTAGTAAAAATATCCTGTTCATTGTGTACTTTTAATCTAATATCTTAACTTTGAAGTCATCAAAACATATTGGGTCTCCAGTTGTTTCTGGCTCCCAAGTCCTTACATGGATCACAGGGAGGTCTTCTCTGAGGTCGACCATAAGGAAGAGATAGCCCATGTCGCCATAATTGCTTGATGTGTACTCCTGTTTTACTCTTATACCGTACAATTCAATACCGGAATTATGTTGGGCGAAATCGGTGTCAAGGAAACGGATATTCACGTAATCGTTGTTGGTGAACACTTTGTGGAGCTTCTCAATATATTTTTCTTTGCTGAGAGTGTCGTATCTTACCAAAGCCTGTTCGGTCAGCTGTATGTTGTCGGTTTTCCTTTTTTGTTTGAGTATTGTGCCGACAACAATGAGAGCGTCGTCTGAAAAGATTTTGTCAAGATAGTCAATGCGTTTCAAGGCGTATGCAGTTTGATAGTCTTCAAGGAAATTGATAAGCGTCAGTCTTGATTCCTCGTTCCATTGGTCTTTACCAAGGATGTCGATCTCGGCAATTTCTGTAAGTCTGAATGACAATGAGTTAACCTTGCCAGATGCGTTGTCGAAACGGAACACCACATCCCTTATAAGTCCCACATTGTTCTTGAATTTGAACTGCATTGGAATGCTTCTGCAAATTGTCTGGTCTTTGAATTTCAGGAATTTGTACTCTGGAGTGCCAAGAATAAAATAGTTTCCGCTATTCAACAGACTGCTAAACATTTCGAAGCCTTCGTCAGTAAAACAGCCTCTGGCATTATTGATGTTTTTTTGTCGGATGGCTTTTTCTATTGTCGCCATTGATTTTCTTAAAGACTGTTCCTCCTCGGGGGCGTTTTCGCTTATGAGTTTGTCTGTCTCGATTTTCTTTTCAACTATTGTTTCATTATGGTATCCAACTTTATCAAAGTCGTCTTTTGCTTTTTTGACATTAACCATTTTTATTGCTGAAGCAAAATACAGCTGCGATTCGAGCTGACTCATGACTGAGTATGCCTCTTTGGCGATAATTTCAGCTTCTTTCATGTTCTCAATGCAAACTTTAATCTCAACTTCGTTAATGTCTTTGTCAGTAAGTTCCACCGATGCTTTGCCGCTTTCGACAAAACTCTCGACGTATGAATTGCCGTCGTTGTATTCAAATTTCAGCCATGGCACCAAATCGCTCCCGTCAGTAACCGCCAACTCATAGGCGATATTGTCGTTTGACTTCATAACAGGTTTTTTCTTCGGGATAAACCTAACGCAAGTTAACAGAGAGTCAATCTTATCATACAGAAAATCTTTGACATAGATAGTGTTGTCTTCCGAGCTGTTATAGACAAGTTCTGAGCCATATGGATGCGAGCAGCACAATATCAGGCTCCAATAGTAATAGCGCAAGGCCTCGCCTATTGATGCCCTTGCCTTTGATTTGGAGTCGATTTTCAAGCCATCGGCCAATGTGGAATTGATAAGCTGTTCCCGTTTGTCACAAATCTCGATAAAATCGTCTATTTTTATATATCTGAATACACTTGCATAATTCTCGGTATTATCAAGAATTATTATTTCCGAGGAGTTTTTGATGTCGTCTTTTAATGTATTGAAAAGATCCTGCGGTTTTGCTTCGTATCCTCCCTCACCATGAAACATAATCATCGACGGGCTGCATTTGTCATAGATGTTTGTCATCAGCTCGTCAATTGAGTTGCTTTCTGCCTCTTGCAAATCCTTGAATCCGGTGCATTCCACCCAGTAGGCATTGCCGTTTCTTTTAATTTTGTCCGATTCTTTCCTATTGTACTTATAATTTTGCGAATAGACAGATGTGGTTAATGCTACGGAGATAATAAACAATAAAAATTTATTCATAAAACTCTATAATTATGTTATGATTATTATTAAATTAAATTGCCTAATATCAAAATACTAGATATGCAAAAACAATTGGTCAAATAATTAGTTTTAAAGCTATATTTCATTCTTTAATTAAAGATTTTGTTTGTATAAATGAATCAGAAATCAAACGTATAACATAATTACCTGGTTTATAGTGCCTTACATTAATTTCGAAAGTCTTCGAGCATTCATTTAGTGTGTAAACCAATGCACCATTAATAGCATAGACTTCGCATTTGCGGATTAGAACAGAGCTTTCAATTATAACCTTGTCAATGGCAGGGTTAGGATACATAACGAGTTGAATATCACTAATCTCATTTACATTGTCATGATCAAAGTTTGCTACAAAGTTATGATTTTCAGTAACGGTGAATGAATATACAGCATCTTCAGACACAATATTTCCGTTTTCGGTCCAATAAACGAAAATGTGACCGGACGTTGGTGTCGCGGTTATTGTACATGTTTCGCCTTCAACGTATGTTCCTTCGCCAGTAACTGTACCGTATCCATCTGGATTTGCAGAAACAGTTACCTCGTAAGTGTTGATTACAATCTCTTCAAAGTTAGCAACAAAGTCTGCATTTTCCGTCACAGTGATTGTAAATGATGCTTCATCTGTAACCACGTTGCCACCCATTGTCCAATTGATGAAGTTATATCCCTCAGATGCTGTCGCCGTTAAAGTGCAAGTCGATCCATGTTCAAAAGCACCTGCACCTTCAACTGTACCGCCTTCGACTGGGTTAGCCACTGCAGTAATATTATAAACAATAATACTGAAGTTAGCAACATAATCATTACTTTCAGTAACATTAAAGGTGTATGTGGCATTTGTCGACACCTCATTACCATTCAACGTCCAGTTAACGAAGGTATATCCTTCAGCTGCAATAGCATTTAAAGTACATGTAGATCCATGTCCATAAGTGCCAGAACCTGTAACTGTGCCTCCTTCAATAGGATTAGCAGTTGCTGTAATTTCATAGTTTCTAAGAGCAAAATAGGCCACATATGCCACATTTTCAGTTACATTGAAGAGATAGGATGAGTTTGTAGATACGATTTCCACATCATTCTTTTTCCAATGCACAAAATCGTAACCTTCATTTGGCTCAGCATCCAATTCGCATGTTTGCCCATAATAATAAGTACCTGCACCGGTCAAACTGGCAACAGCGGCATAAGGAGTACCGAACAACGTCACCTGATAAATATTAGGGGCGAAATTAGCTACATATTCAGCAGATGAAAGCACTGTGAAAGTGTAAACAAGTTCAGTGGAAACCTCTATGCCGTTACTTGTCCAATTAACAAAATGATAACCCATTGCCGGTACTGCTGTCAATGTACATGACTGATTATGGAAATAAACGCCAGCACCAGTCACCGTTCCAGCATACTCTGGAGATGCTGATGCTGTGATCTCATAATTATTGTAAATGAAGTTAGCAACATAAGTATCATTATTGTATACCGTAAATGTTATGCTGGGTTCTGTTGAAACTTCCATTCCGTCTTTTGTCCAATTCACGAACAGATAAACATCAGCAGCTGTAGCCGTCAAAGTGCAAGTTGAACCATAACTATATGTTCCGGCACCTATTACAGTACCACCATCAGCTGGATTGATGATAGCAGTAATTTCGTATTCGTTAATCTCAAAGTTGGCAACGAACGATTCTGCTTGTGTCACCTCGAAGCTTATGGTTGTGTTTGTGGAATACACCTCACCAGCCTTTGTCCAGTTCACAAAATGACATCCAGTAGCTGGAGTAGCTACCAATGTGCATGTCTCAAAATGATTGTACGTTCCAGATCCACTCACCGAGCCGAACAATGCATTATTGGCTATCGCAACAATCTCATAGCTGTTGATGGCAAAATTGGCGACAAACGATTCTGCTTGTGTCACATCGAAACTAATGGTCTGTTCCGTAGAATACGCTTCTCCTCCATTGGTCCAGTTCACGAAATGATAACCAGTGGCTGGAGCTGCTGTCAAAGTGCATGTGGCAAAATGCTCGTATGTGCCAGCGCCAGTTACTGTTCCGCCAGCCGTTGGATTGGCAACCACGGTGATCTCGTATGTGTTAATAGCAAAGTTGGCAACATAATCGCCTGCTTCGCTTACCTCGAACTGATAAGTGGCATTTGTTGAAACCTCTACACCAGCCTTTGTCCAGTTCACAAAATGACATCCAGTAGCTGGAGTAGCTACCAATGTACATGTCTCAAAATGATTGTACGTGCCAGCTCCACTCACCGAGCCGAACTGTGTATTGTTGGCAGTCGCAACAATCTCATAGCTGTTGATCTCAAAGTTGGCAACGAACGATTCTGCCTGTGTCACCTCGAAGCTTATGGTTGTGTTTGTGGAATATGCCTCTCCTCCTTTCGTCCAGTTTACAAAATGGTATCCAGTTGCCGGGGTTGCGACCAATGTACATGTCTCAAAATGATTGTACGTTCCATCTCCACTCACCGAACCGAACTGTGCATTGTTGGCTGTCGCAACAATCTCATAACTGTTGATCTCAAAGTTGGCAACAAACGATTCTGCCTGTGTCACCTCAAAACTGATAATAAGTTCAGTAGAATATGCCTCTCCTCCTTTCGTCCAGTTCACAAAATGATAGCCAGTTGAAGGAGTTGCAGTCAAAGTGCAAGTGGCAAAATGCTCGTATGTACCGGCACCTGTCACAGTTCCACCTGCTACCGGATTGGCAACCACGGTAATCTCGTATGTGTTAATAGCAAAGTTGGCAACATAATCGCCAGCTCCGCTCACCTCGAACTGATAAGTGGCCGATGTGGAAACTTCAGCACCAGCTTTTGTCCAGTTTACGAAATGATAACCAGTAACTGGAGTGGCAACCAATGTACATGTTTCGAAATGATTGTATGTTCCTGCTCCACTCACCGAGCCGAACTCTGCATTGTTGGCTGTTGCTCCAATTTCATAGCTGTTAATCTCAAAGTTGGCGACAAACGATTCTTCCTGTGTCACCTCAAAGCTGATGGTCAGTTCTGTGGAATACTCCACTCCTCCCTTTGTCCAATTCACAAAGTGGTAACCAGTTTCTGGAGTTGCAGTCAAAGTGCAAGTGACGAAATGGTCGTATATGCCGGCACCTGTCACTGTTCCACCAACGGCTGGATCGGCAACTGCCGTAATAGCATAGCTATTGATAGCAAAATTGGCAACATAATTGCCTGTTCCGCTCACCTCAAATTGGTAAGTGGCATTTGTTGAAACCTCTACACCAGCCTTTGTCCAGTTTACGAAATGATAGCCAGTAGCTGGAGTGGCCACCAATGTACACGTTTCGAAATGATTGTACGTGCCAGCTCCACTCACTGAACCATACAGTGCATTGTTGGCTGTCGCAACAATCTCATAGCTGTTAATCTCAAAGTTGGCAACAAATGATTCAGCTTGTATCACCTCGAAGCTGACTGTTGTGCTTGTGGAATATACTTCTTCTCCCTTTGTCCAGTTTACAAAGTGATAACCATTTGCTGGGGTTGCAACCAATGTACATGTCTCAAAATGATTGTACATGCCAGCTCCACTTACCGAGCCAAACTGGGCATTGTTGGCTGTCGCAACAATCTCATAACTGTTGATCTCAAAGTTGGCGACAAACGACTCCGCTTGTGTCACCTCGAAGCTGACGGTCAGGTCTGTAGAATAGGCCTCTCCTCCCTTTGTCCAGTTCACAAAGTGGTAACCTATGGCAGGAGTTGCCGTCAAAGTGCATGTGGCGAAATGCTCGTATGTGCCGGCACCAGTAACTGTTCCGCCAGCCGTTGGATTGGCAACCGCGGTAATTTCGTATGTGTTGATAGCAAAGTTGGCAACATAATCACCTGCTCCGCTTACCTCGAACTGGTAAGTGGCAGATGTGGAAACCTCTACACCAGCATTTGTCCAGTTTACGAAATGATAACCTGTAGCCGGAGTAGCTACCAATGTACATGTCTCAAAATGATTGTACGTTCCAGCTCCACTCACCGAGCCGAACAATGCATTATTGGCTGTAGCTACAATCTCATAGCTGTTAATCTCAAAGTTGGCAACAAATGATTCCGCTAGTGTCACCTCAAAGCTGACGGTCAGGTCTGTCGAATACGCCTCTCCTCCTTTTGTCCAGTTTACGAAATGATATCCAGTTGCAGGAGTTGCCGTCAAAGTGCAATTAGCGAAATGCTCATATGTGCCAGCACCTGTCACTGTTCCACCTGCTGTCGGATTGGCAATCACGGTAATCTCATATGTGTTGATGGCAAAGTTGGCAACATAATCTCCTGCTTCGCTCACCTCAAACTGATAAGTGGCCGAACTGGAAACCTCAATACCAGCCTTTGTCCAGTTTACAAAGTGGTAACCAGTGGCAGGTGTAGCAACCAATGTACATGTAGCGAAATGATTGTACGTTCCGGCTCCGCTTACCGAACCAAACTGGGCATTATTGGCGGTCGCACCAATCTCATAGCTGTTGATCTCAAAGTTGGCAACGAATGATTCAGCTTGTGTTACCTCAAAGCTGACGGTTGTGTTTGTGGAATACGCTTCACCTCCTTTTGTCCAGTTTACAAAATGATAACCTGTAGCTGGAGTTGCCGTCAAGGTGCATGTAGCGAAATGATTATAGGTACCTGCTCCTGTGATGGTACCACCAGCAGTCGGGTTAGCGGTAGCCGCAATTGTATAACTGTTAATTTCAAAATTTGCGACATAGTTGCCTCCACCAGTGACTTCAAACTGATATGTGGCATCAGTCGAAACTATTGAGCCATTCTTTTTCCAGTTTACGAAATGGTAACCAGTGGAAGGCGTTGCAATAAGCGTACAAGTGGCGAAATGATTGTATGTGCCTGCACCTGTCACTGTTCCGCCTGCTGTCGGATTGGCTGAGACTGTAATATTATAGGAATTCAATTCGAAATTGGCTACATAGTCGGCATCACCGCTCACTACAAAACTATAGGAAGTATTAGTAGATACGGCAACACCGTCTTTTGTCCAGTTGACAAAATGGTAACCAGTAGCAGGAGTCGCTGTAAGTGTCACATTTGTACCATAATTGTGTGTGCCTCCACCTGTAACTGTTCCGCCTGTCGTCGGATTGGTCGTAGCGGTTATTTCGTATGGAATTGGTGCAAAGTGCGCGACATAATCCCCCATGGTATTTATTGTCGCCGTGACACTGTACGGTGTTGTCGATGATACGACCTCATCATTCTTAGTCCATTTGACAAAAGAATAACCATAGTTTGCTGTTGCAGTCAAAGTTACAGTTGCATCTCGATCATACAATCCGCCACCTGAAACCGCACCACCGACTATGGGGTCGGCAGACACATTGATTTCGAAATGATTATAGAAGAAGCTAAAGACGTAAGGAACAGGAATCGAACCGATCATATCATCATCGTGATATGTGTATGTCTGGCTGCAAGTCATGTCCAACTCCTTTTGCTTTGCGTGGTCGTAGATTTTAAATGTGTCAACTTCGCCGTTGTTTCCGAAAACAGTCAAAAACACATAATATCTTCCAAGGTTCGGGATATACTGCGCCATGACGGCTCCCCTACATACATCACCGTAAAAGACACCTACTTCCAGTTGGTTTGACAATTGTTCAATTCCCTCGAATTCGACCACACCTATGATGGTGGCATTTTGAGAACTTGTTCCATAAGAGACAGGCTGCCAGTGTGTGGCTCGGGTATCCGCGGCACGGTACTGATCAAAAGTTCTGTCTTGCGCGTTCAACATAGATGCAAGCAGCACCATGAAAGCAAATAAAAATGATTTTTTCATAACAAAGAATTATTTTATTTCACAATTAATTTTCCAAAATTGACATTTCCGTTCTTGTCGGTAATCTTTACCATATAGATTCCTGGAATGTCAGGAGCCTTCATCTCAACAACATTCCCTCTGCTTGTAATTTTGTCATACTCTGTGCCAAGAGATGTGATGATTTCTATATCCAATTTTCCAGAGAGGTTGTTATTTAAACGTATTATGACATTAGTTCCTGCACTTACCGGGTTAGGGAACAATGTAAGCTGCGCTAAGTCGTTTTCGCTTACACCAGAGATGTTGAAGTCGATGATAAATGGATTGTCGATAGTACCCAACATGGAATTTGCCTCAAAAATCACTGTAGTCTCCGACTCATCGTATTCCATATTGTTGGCTTCGTCAAACATACGGAATGTAATCTCGTCGTTATCGTTGCCAAAATATGTAAGGAACACAAAATATCTGTCGATGGCTTCCACATAAATGGCATTTGTCTGTCCCACACAGCGGTCACCTATAAAGGCTCCCAAAATCAGGTTCTCGTCACGTTGTTCCACACTGTTGATGTCAATCACACCAATAATGGTCGCATTCGTTTCATATTCACCCACGGAGACCTCCCAATGGTTTGTTGCATCAACTTCTTGCGGCTGATTTTCCATTTTTGATGGTGACGCATATACGAAGCTGACCGTTTCTGTGTTCGATGAATTGTACATATAGCCAGTTCCTGGCGACAGATTTGTCAGTGTACCTATCCAGCCTAACGAAGGATAATATGTTGCGAACGCATTGCGTGATTTCAACATATCACTACCCAAAGCAGGCAGATTCACCAACGCTGCATTAATCTCCTGGCTCATGTTGATCGGATATCCTATCCAGTTCCAGCCTTGGTTGAGGGTGATAGGATTCCCCGCCAGAGAGGCCAAAGGACCTGAAATGGCAACTTCTTGTGCGGAATTCATGTTAATCATATACATCTCGGTGTTGGTCAACATGTTAAGTGTACCATACCATCCACCATAATAAGATACGAAACCTTCCGTTCTCGACTTTATCATAGAGGCATTGGAGCCGAGTGCGTTTTTCAGTTTGTCGAAATCCTGTTCGGTTGACATGTCAATGTAAGTTGACCACCAGTTCCAGCCAGAGGTTAAAGTGTTGGTTTGGGTGTAATTTGTGATCACTTGCACCCATGAAACCTGCTTGCCGTTGTAACCTCCATAACCTCTTGTATCGCAAATATTCAATGTATTGACATTCAATACAAAGAATCCAGTTTCATTAGTGATACCAGAGATGTTGACCTCGTAGGTTGTTTCGTCTATCTTAGTAATTACGATTGATTCATTCATCAGATTCGAACCGTTGTTACATTTCAAGGTCATATCCTCATATGTAAATGTCGAATCGATAATCGCCTCGTTGAATTTCACAGTGAAGCTTTCAAGCGGATACTCGATAAACTCTTCTGGAATTCCTGAAATCTCTTCAATGTCAAGCAAATTGGTCTTCAGACTATAAACCAGTGTATAAGTGTAATCTTGAGCATTATTAGATAACGTGTCTATGATATGAAGCTTGTTTTCATAAATAGGGTCGCCGTCATCAGGAATTGTAACGAAGGTCTGCCACACGTTCTGGAGCGGAATCTCTTGTCCGTCGATGTCTCTTGTGCAGCTTACAACATCGTATTTATCCATTCCCGGGTCGTCTGTTACGCCATAGTTCCAACCGATTCTTGACAGATTGATTGTAAGCGTCACGATAGTATCAAGCGGTTCGACATAATGGTCGAAACTGATGTTGTCAACAATGCCAACGACTGTTTTTCCACCATGCGAGAAATAGATTGAATCTGGCATATCGTAGACATCCATTACATCATTAACAAGGAAATCATTAATGCCGTCATCAAGATTACCATAAGCATATATCGGATGGATAAGCTCATGTATCTTAAGGCCACTTACAAGACTCAAATCTGGATTATCGTAACTGTTGTTATGGATGAGATGAGCTTCGTATGATATAAAGTGACCAAGCAAAGAACTTGTAAACAGCCACTCTCCCACTGCCGTATGTCCGCTTGCAATATTGCCGAAAGGAATCTCCATCAAACCAAGTTGACGCGGGCTACCGTTGAACGAAGCACCATACATCGCAAAGTCGATTGCAAGACCTTTCTCATTATCAATTATTTCAGGCTCTGCAGTTTCCAGTATGACATTCTTTGCTGTTCCTGCACCTTTATTATTGATTATGACACCCAGTTCGGCTGGAATACTTGGTTCAACTTTGTCCAGTGTAAGAGCATCATCGCCGAGGATGTTGCGCTGCATGAAGTAATCGACATAAAGGTCCGGTGAAGGATTAACTGTGATTGCTACTGGGAAGAAATTATAAATTATTTCCTCGGATGAATACGGGTCAATGAATGATAATGAACCTCCGAAATAATAAACCTTTGGTTCTGTCATAGCCGCTTGTTTTGTTGGTATGAACTGTATTTTTGCTATACCATCCGATCCAGCTTCCAATGACCCAGAACCATCTATTCCAGTTAACTTGGTCAATGATAAGGTGTTGATTTGGAAAAGACTTGTACAATCATTACCATCCTCATCTTTAATTATAAAAGATACTCCTATAGCTTCCATCGGCTCGTCTTCATGTCCATTGTGGATACTTAAAACTCCTTCAAATGCTTCACGTGTCATGGTCATGGTTTGCGTAAACTTGACAGTAACATGAGCACAAACGCTTGATTGTGAGGCATTATTAATAATGTCATTGGCATTTTCAATAGACTCTTCATATAATTCATCTATATCCTCATATCCATTATTCAAAAAATACTCCTCAACTCTAATCATCTGATTAAACATCATAGTATCAACCTGAATGAAACAGGTGTCATATCCAATTGGAAGATCCGATATCAAATAATAATCATTGGCCCAGTATTCAATACTTCTGTTCCATCTATTGATAAATGATATAATATCATCATACGTAACTGCGGTTCCAATAAAGGTCGTGGCTAATGCAATCGCATCACTATCATTTACCAACCCACTTTCTGAATCCATCAATGCCTGAAACTCTTCAAAAAACTCGACAATATTCTCTTCTTCTTCCCATGAATCCTCTTTAAATACCGATTTTAAGAAATTTACTTGATTAGCATAGTATAATGAACTATAATACAATCCGTCAATTGTGTTTTGAACATTATCCATATTACCCCTAGCAATATCTCTTGTCTCGGTACTTATTTCGACATTAATACACTCACTAAGATTGCTACATGTTTTAGCTAAACATTTTGCGACATGTCCAATTGGTATTATTGCATCAACAATCTCGTCTTTTAATTGATTTATAGCACATGATATCAAAGTACTTAGTGCATTATTATCACGAGAATGCATAAGATCTTTCAAATTTTGGAAAGCCAAACATTTAGCTATCCCCCCGCCTGGTATACAACTTTCAATTGAATTTAATACTGCATCCAGACATGGCGTGCAAAACTCTTCTCCCTGTGTACATTCCTCTCTCACTATCCTATCATCATCTGGAGATATTGGTCCCCCAAAAGAAGTGTTAAATCCCGGGAAGCCGCCGCCTCCTCCGCCATCACCAGATTCAGCATAACAGGTTTCTAATTTGAACAGTTCCGCATAGCTTATCAATGGAGACCAACCGCCAGCAGCATTGCAGTAGTAAATACTAATTGAATAGCATGTCATTTCACAATCGCTTCCAGATCTTGATCTATTATTATTACGATAATAAGTACCAGGAATAACAACTGTCGTTAAAGCTGCCAATGTATCAATATTATCATATAACGGGACAAATGTATAATCCTCTGATTCTGTAAAATATATATGAGTGTCATACGCCTCTATCAATCCGTGATTTGTTATTATAAAAGTGCAATTAGCACTTTCACCATCCTCCAAAGGATGTATACCAGAATGCTCTATAGTAATTACAGGAACAGGTACATTTGTTTCGTATTCTACGATAAGTTCATATGTGTACCAATCCTCTATTTCAGTCGGCACTACATTCCATGAATAAGTAACTGCTTGATATTGGAGATAAATCTCTCTGTTGTTAGTTTCACCAGCAGCAATTTGAATAACTTGATCATATTCGGAATGTTTGTTTGCACTTACATGCAATCTGTAATAGCCTTCTGGCAAATCATCTACTTGGAACAATCCGTAATCGTCAGTATAGCCATGTGCAACAACTTCCAATGAATAATATCCAGTCAATGTCACTTCGGCATTTGCCAAATGTGGACCATTTGCCCTGTTGGTATTCCATGTGAAATCATCAGTAACATCTATGACAAGATCACCAGTGGTTTCAGCGACAGCAGTAATTTGATATGGCAACGCAATACCATCACCTCGCTCACTGTTGATTGCGATAGTTCCAGTATATTGCACAAGAGCGATGTCTTCACTTGGCGAGAATCGCAGCGAGAAATATGCTGTATCGTTAACTGCAATTGATGACAAAGTATCGCTGCCAACAACCGACATCCATTCAACAGCAGGCAAATCGATATAAATGCTGCCAGTTTCTGCCGTGCCATTGTTTGTAAGCATAACGTCGACAATCTTGCTAACACCTTTGGTCATTGTGGTCGCAATCGATTTTGGCGCAACGTCAAGAATGCCATGTGCTTCCATACAATAATACCAGATGCTGAAATTCATCATCGCGCCTTCACTGCTACTTGCTTGTAATTTGGCTTCTTGGTAGTAATTCCCTTCTGTAAGCGTCGAGCCAGTAGCTGTATATATAAGGTATCCTTCCTCCAAACCTCCGAGACTCAACGGCATGAAGCTGAACGAAGCCCCATCTGGTGCAGTTGTTGTCGAAACCGTGATGTTGCTCAATGCGAGATTACTCTTGTTCCTTATCAAGATTGAATCAGTGTGTGGCTGGTCTTGAGTAACAGCACATAGATTGTAATTGCCCGAAACAAGCATCATACCAGGGATGTTGAAATCATCATGGATGTCTGTGCTGTTGTTGCCTACTCTACCAGAATTTATTGTATAATAACCTGACTCTGAAGAATAAGGCTCAAATATTGCCATGAATTGTCCGGATTCATTGGTAACAGCCTGCAAAGTGCGTTTTGTATTCATGACGAAAACTCCAACTTCAACTTCAGCATTAGCTACAGGATTATTGTTCACATCATAAAGACTGCCATAAATTGGAATTGCAGTATTCATTGCATATACATCATCATCAACATATGTGTTGAACACAAACATATCAGCCAAACCACCAGTCAATGATACAGTTTGCCCAAGTATTCCACTGGTTACAACCAGATCTGCATCGTAAGAATACAGCACTGCTGTAGGATGGAATGTAAGAATCAAAATACCGCCGGTATAGTCATTCCATCCCGATGCCTTTACAAACGAGAACATCTCAGCATCAGGGCCGACAATCTCAACACTCAAAGTGTCCTCCAAAACAACACCAGAAACAGTCAATGTAGTTGATGTGCTTTGATTCAGAGCTACTTCGCCGAAATTGATATCGTTGACATTGACATTCAATGTTGGCATTATGTCAAGATAGAAACTTCTCACGCTTGATGAAACCTCGTTACAAGTATTTTTTGCTGTCACAAACCAATTGTATGTGTTATAGTTAGACAATGCTGTCGTACTATAATATCCGTTTGTTAGATTTGTAACAAATGGCATACTCGGCATAGGGTCATCCTCATCCCATACATACAAATCATAGTAATCAGCTCCATCAACCGCGTCCCACGTGAAAGTTATCGGCAACGAGGTGAACGGATAATTGTCTGTCGGAGACATGTAGGTAAACTCCCCTAATGGAGTATCGAAGAACTCAAGATTTAATTGGAAAATACTGTCGCAACCGTGAATCGTTTGCAATGTATCGTAATAAATGCCGCTTTCAGTGTATGTTTTACCATGCCATTGGAATGGAGTTGAATTACATAGAGATGTGTCTGCCTCCATATAAAACACTGGATTCACAGTCAATGTCAAATATACGATACTATCAATTCCATGAGTCGATGTCAACTTTATTGAATAAGTATCCTCACCAACTTCAGGATTGAGAATCTCAAAGCCATCTAAGAGATAATCATCACCATAGCATATGTTCGCATAAATTGTTGTATCAACAGGGTGTGCAACAGCTCCAAACCTCTCCATGTCAATACTATGGTTGTATGCTATTTCTTCTGGAGTAAGAGTCTTGTTATACATTCTGATGCAATAAATGCTGTCATTCCAACCTCTTGATTGAGCATAACTATTTCCAAATACGACTGTCCTATTTGAATAAACTCCATTATAAATGTTATTGTCAGCTGTTTCCCACTCACCATTTATGAACGAGCCATTGGTTCTTGTATATGTGACAGTTGATATTGTGTTGTCAGCTTCAGCAACAGGCAACAGACCTAATGTTTGCATTCTCCCGCTACCCTGATCATTCTGGAAATTCGTTCCGTCGCTTCCAACATGCCATCCTGCAAGTCCCCTATACGGAGGTGATACTTTATCACAATCAATATAGGTTACAATTTCGATAGTAATATCATTATTTAGAGAGTTAAAATATTTCCAAGTTTTGCCAGTATTGAGATAGCCACCATTTCCAAGTCCTATAAAGTGATTTTCTTCCCATGCGTATGATGTGTAACCTGTAACCATTAAATCATAATTACCAGTCAAATCCTCCCACACATCGGTTGAAGACTCATGACCATCCCTCGTATTATATATACCGTCCAAGTACATAATCAAGCCATCAGCAATATATTCACCGCCAGGGTTGACCCATTCAAAATTCGCTGTATAGGTCGCGTTTTCTGTTACAACAAAGCTATAGGTCGCGTTTTCTGATACAACAATTCCATCTTTAGTCCAATTAATAAAATTATAAACGCTGAGTGGCACTGCTGTTAAAGTACATATATCTCCGAGCATGTATTCTCCACCTCCATTGATTGTCCCAGCAACAGTTGGCTGAAGCTGTGTCGTGATTGTCAATAAGTCAGTGAAATTAAAAACATAAGGTTCGACAGGATTGCCACATATGGTGTCTGTCACAAACGACAACGACAATGCTTGCTTATACACTTCACTCCAACTGTTTTGGTTGAAGAGCCTGAAATTAATATTGTTCCCATCATCGCCATATACTGTCAAAAACGCCAGATATTTGTCATATCGGGGTAAATATTCCAACATGGCACTGCCACGGCATTCGCTGCCATAGAATGCACCCACCTCATAATATGGAACACGTTGTTCTACGCCATCAATTTCAACCACACCCACCATCGTCATAGTATGTTCATACTGATGCGAGTTAGCTGTCCAATGCGGATTATATGTGGCAATTGTGGCAAAACATGCCGAATATGTGGCGTTTTCAGTTACCGTAAAAGAATAGGTCGCATTAGTCGCAATCTCCTCGCCGTCTTTCATCCAATAGAGGAATTTATATCCACTATTTGGCGATGCAGTCAAGGTGCAAGGCTGTCCGTATTGGTAATCACCGCAACCAGTCACATTACCAGTCCCTGAAGGAAGCACATTTGTCGTGATGGAATAATATGTGACGTTGGAACTGAAATCGAACACATAAGGATTACCAACACTACCCAAAATAGCATTTACTGTAAATGTAACACTCTCAATGTCATAGCTATAATCCAGACCTTCCCAATGGTCATAAAGTTTGAACGTAATAAGATCGTTTGTAGAGCCATAGACTGTCAAAAAAACAAGATATCTGTCGGCATTTGGATAATAGCTGGCAATCTCACTGCCACGACACACACCGTCACAGAAAGCTCCTATTTCAATGGCATCCGACTGAAGTTCCACACCATCAACATTTATCACACCTATCATGGTCATGCTGTTCTGATAGTCATGACCGTTGCAAGTCCAATGCTTGGTATACCTGTCATCGTGTGAACCGACGGCTAAAGTTCGAAGAGCAACTGTCAGCAACAATATTATTGAAAATAATCTTTTCATAATTCAATTGGATTTAATAGTTACTTAACAATCAGTTTGCGGCAATAGTTTTCAGTGCCATCAAAATGGATTTTTATCATATAAACTCCTGAAGCGGAAGGAGCGGTTAATACGACCGGCATGCCGCTTAACTTGTTGACAGAAACCGTGTTGCCCAAAGCATCGACAATCTCTATAATCATATTATCAGCTTTGCTTGAAGCAATGTCGATTATAAATTGCGTTGATTTGTCCACAGGATTTGGATAGATCTTCGTAGCGACATAGTTCTCGCTAACACCTGTCATTCCGCTGAAGTTGACTACGTATGGTCGATCAAGACTACCAATAATGGCATTGGGCTCAAATTCCAAAACGTCAGTCAGGTTAAAGAGTTCCATGCCCGTATTGCTGTTGTAGAGACCGAATTGCAACTCACGGTCTTCTTCACCAGAAATGGTGAGGAACGACACATATCGGTTAATCGGCTCTACGAATATTATCTTGGCGCTTCCGACACACTTGTCACAATCGAAAGCTGCCAACTCATAGTTGCCTTCAGCTATCTCTGTATCATCAATTTCAACAACAGCCATTACCGACATATTTTCCGGATACTCGAAAGCATTTGGCACCCAGTGGTTATTCTCTGCTGTGATATTCGGAAGTAGTTCCTGACGGTTACCCTGTCCTGAATAGGTTAATGTGGTTGATACACTTCTCGTCGAATAGTACATCATGCCTTGGCCAGGAGTCAGTGTCTGTAAGGAGCCCATCCAGCCTATACCCTCTACATAGCTTGAGAAACTCTGTTTTGCCTTCAAAAGATCGCCATCCTTAGCATTGAAGCCTTCCAAAGCATCGTTGATATCCAAGGCATTGTAACTTGGATAGCCAAGCCAAGTCCAACCAGGATAAATGGTGATGCTGTGGTTGGTGACATCAGGCAGATAACCACCCAATGTAGCATTGACTTGAGCATCCGACTTAATCATGTACATCTGATCGTTTGAGAGCGCATTAAGGTTACCAACCCAATAGTTTTCATAATTCATCACGAAGCCTTCTGTTTGTGATTTAATCATCACACCATTTGCACCCAAACTGTTTTCAAGCATCTCAAGAGCCTCAATGCCATCGGCTTCGACTGCTGAAGCATACCAGTTCCAGCCGATTTGCATCGCTGTCTCTTGTATGACACCGAAGTCAATAACAAATGGGTCTGTTGTTGAACCAAATGTCTCATTGGTCATAAATGTAAATCCATTCAGACACACATACTCTGTTTCCTGACCGAGCATATGGTCATACATGTCAAAGGTTATCTGGTCGTTATCCATGCCGTAAATTGTCATGTATATGAGGTAGCGATTCAGTTCCGGATAATAAGTCATCATCTGTCTTCCACGACATTCATTGCCACTAAGGGCAGCAATCTCCAGATAATTGGCACCTTGTTCAACGCCATTGATTTGGAGAACACCGATGAGTGATGTTGGTTGATAAGCAGGATTGTCAACCACAGTCCAGTGAGGTGTAAAACCGATGAAGTTACCTTCGACAGTTACATCGTTAGTCACTCTGAAGGTATATTCAGGAGTTGTAGACACAACTTGATCATTGATGGTCCAGCCAGTAAACGCGAAGCCATCGTTTTCGGTAGCGGTCACGGTGCAAGGGAAGCCATTGATATAGGTGCCCGAGCCTGTCACTGTTCCACCCACTGCTGGAACGGGGGTAACTGTCACCTCATAAGACTCGCCTCCAATTGAAGTTGGGCAGCTCATGGCATAGTAGGCATTGAAGTTAATAGAGTGCTTCATGCCATCGTATACAACACGAACTTCATATTCATGATTACCAGTAGCAATAGTGTCAGTATAAGTGTTATATGACGTGAACCCAAGGAGTTCGCCATCGCGATAAAGTATGGCTCCCAGTACGCCAGTGACAGGTGAAACATAGTCAATACCGTTAAACGGCACGCAGAAGGAAGCCTGCTGACCTGTATTATTGGCAAGTACTGTTGCTTGTCCAGTCTCGGTGTCAACCTCGGCAAAGAAGCCTATATCATAACTATTTATGCCAGTCCAATACATCTTGCCAGTATAATGGTCAAAAGTTGCAGATTGATAATAGTAGCAACCCTGACCTGTTGCACCGACATAAGTAGAAGTGCCTGTCAGTTTGTCAATTCTATAAAGGGCTCCTTCATCATAACTTATACCGAAAAGTTGTCCTTGGAGATCACAAGCAAGTACCTGTATAGTTGTCCCAAAATTACCGATTTTAGAATAAGTATTATTTTCAATATCCCACAAATACAAATAATTCCCATCTGTACCATACATCTTATTGGAAGAATAATCCCAAGTACAGTCTCTGATAACAATACCCAAATAGCCTTGATCAATTATTTCACCTGTTTCTGGATTAATCACGAACCAATCACCGGAATTATTAATGGAATGAACATATCCATCAAGAGGACAATAATCACCGCCATAAAAACTAAGATTGGAATTAATAAGATTTATTATTTCAAGAGAATTAAGATCAAAACTATACCAACCTGTTGGATTGTTACTATTGTCACCATTCCATCGCCTAAGAGCATAAGCAGGATAGCCGCCAGTCATAATAGATCTCTCTTCCAACACAGGATAACTCCAACTGATAATATTGGCTGTGTCGTTCATTTCCAGATTGAGGTCGGTAACGCCCTCGAAGTGGTCGCAGGACTGGTAGTTCCATTCGACCACATTCCAGTCGCCGAGACCGGATGAATAGTCTGTAGCAACCTTCAGACGATATCTCTCTCCATCAACAAGATTCTCTACAGGTAGTTGCATATAGCAGTCTGTGGAAGTTGTTTGATACAAGACATTGTCATCGATATCGGTAAGTACTACTTGGTAATTATTGAAGTGGCGGTTGTTTTTGGCAAAACTGTTGTAAAGCTCAACATCATCAACAGTAAGAATATATTGGTCGCTGCAATTGAAATGACGGAAAGCTAAATAAACTTCCAGACCAGCATAAGCACTCAGATCCACATCATAATAATACCATGTGTTAATATCTCTATTGCCATTGTTTCTATCTCTAACATCGCCATCTCTTGGGCCACCCTTTGCAGTCATGGTCCATTCTTGAATGACGACAAAGTCATTAGCATTAGTATTGCTACCTGTAGAAACTGCGATGCCAAAATGATCGGCAGCATAGTTCATGTCAGTTGCCGCAGCCCAAAATGAAATGTGTGAACCGTTTTCTATTATAACTTTTGGAGAAACCAAAAAATCATCAGGATAAAGGACGCCTATTCCATTAAGGTATGATGACGACAAAGCAGAATTACTACTGTTGTGAGCCCAATTGAATGTCATGCCTTGATAATTGCTCCCCCATTCACCAATTCTGTCAATGGTAAGCCATGTGTATCCATCATTGTTGGCGTCGATGGTTGTCCAATCAAAAGGAAAGCCCTCCTCAAAGTCGACGAAGAAGGTGTTGTTGGCATCTCCTCCTATCACAGGAACCGTATTCCCGTGTTCGCTGTCAGTCCACATCGCCCAGCCCGTTCTGGAAACATAAAGGTTGCTCAAGCCGTAGTTGATTTCTTCAAGCACATAGTTCAAAGCAGTAGCATCCCAGATGCTCACTTCTTCAGTAATCGTGTAATAATCGTTGAAGCTGACTTGCACTTGGTAATCACCGCGACGGAAGCTGTCCCAAGCATAATAGCCAGTAGCGTCCAAGGTAACATCCTCAACAGGATATAACGATTGTTCTCCAGCATTGATATTGGTGAAGCTTACCACAACGCCCTCTGGACTGTCGCCACTATTAAGAGTCACGGTGATGTTCACATCGTTTTCTCCGAGATACATATTCTTGTCAATGGCATTTGACCAAGTGATTGCTGACTCACGCTCGCCTTGTATACTGTTCGCAGCTGTGGCATTGGCAAATGCTGATGCTTGATTAATAAAATAGCCAATTGTGGTTAATGTTCCTGCATTTAGGTCAATTTTGATTAATGGGTGTGTGCCATCAGAAGCATTGTATGCAGCCCAATACAATTCATTTGTTTCTAGATCCATGGCCATATCTTGACCAAAGTTGATATTCCAATCCACATAGATAAGCGGGGTAAGCGTACCTGTAGCAAGGTCATACTCCTTGATACATTCATCGCCAGCATCGCATATAATGAATCTGCCATCTCCTGTAATAGTGAAAGTTAACGCATAAGACGAAGCCATTGAGTTAATCCATGTATATGATCCATCAATAGGATTTACTTCATAGACATTGGCGCCATTGCCAAAACTTATACCGTACATTTTGCCGTCTACAGGGTTAAACTCAATCAATCCATAAGGTCGGTTAGAGGCAATAAGTGTTGGGCCTGTTGATGGGTTAAAAGTTCCGAAATTACCACTACTATTGGCATAATAATAGATCCCATTAATGTAACATGCGGCTTGAGTAAACTCGTTAAAATAGACACCATAAGAACTTACATTTGAGGGGTCATTGAGAGTAAAATGACTGCATTCTGTTCCTTCTTGAGTGATAACACAATCCGTGTTATAATTTCTAAAAACAGGAAGATTAGAATTTTCAGGTACAAGGCTTATAGGAGCAGGACCAGCGGAACAATCCTCGATGGGATATATTGGAGCGCGAGGCAATACCGAAGGTTTATTGTTGTTTTGTTGCAACTCGCCCCAACGGATTTCGCTCTCACGATTGCCTTCATACACGCGGCTCACGCCATACTTATACACACCCGATTCAGCTTCTGGCCAAGAGACATCTATTAATAAGGTTTCGGTCACATTGTCGGCAAGAAGTACCGTATTCTCTTCGGTGAAAGGTCCATTGTTGTAAGCATTGGTGCGATACACTCTGTAGTGTGAGAAGGCACGTGTAGGTTCGGTATTGTTAGGTTCACGGATGACAATGTCATCTATATTAAGGATGAACTGATCATAGCAGTCAAAATGGCGGATAGCCACATAACCGGTTTGGCCAACATAAGAGCTTAGGTCAACAGTGTATTGATACCATGCTCCTTGACCACGATTGCCGCTACGGGTAAACTCGGTGAAAGCGCCACTACTTTTAGCCGTCATAGTCCATTCCTGGATGGTGGTGAAAGCTGAAGCATCTGTATTATCCGAAGTGCTTACGGCAATTCCAAAATGCTCAGCAGCATAGCTGGCATCCTGAGCACAGGCATAGAAGGTGATACTACCTCCGATAGTCATCTGAGGCGACACAATATAGTTGTCAGGATAAAGAGCTGTACTTGTTTGGTTGGCATACGAGCCTGAAATCACATAAGCTTCGGAACCATTATGGCCTGTACCACTCAAATTAACACCACTATTATGATAAATGCCAGGATTCGAGCTCGAAACCCAAACATTTCCGTCACCATCAGCATCGATGGTAGTCCAGCCTTGCATGCTGCTGTCATCAAAGTCATACACAGTTTCAGTATAGGTGTCCCAATTAACCTTCACATACGGACTGTTTGGATTTTGATCATCAGGATAATAACTGGCTGTAACCACCGAAACAGGATAAAACACCTCATCCATCACAATATCGATACCTTCTGTCAACTCGTTAAAGACAACAGTTGCCATACCATCATAATAATTGGTTTGGTAACCGCTGCGAGCAGCCCTAGCGGAATAGGAACCCGCTTTAAGGCTTCCCGTGTAGTAGCCATCGATATCTGTAGTGAAATCGAAAGTCCTGTAATAACCAAATTCATCATTGCCAGAGAAGGTCACCGTGGCATACTCAACGCCTGTGATTCCATCTTGCTCATACACATGACCTGCAACGCTACCGTTACCGGAAACATAAACTGCTATGGTATTGGAAGCATTGGATTCGCCTCCTGCATAGACGGCAGTAACATAATAATTGTATCCTTCCATATTATAGGTAAGGCCGCTGACCGTATAGTTATTTGCCGTTGTGTTGCCAATCCACACATTGTCTTGATAAATATTATAGGAAAGGATGTTGGTATCGGCAATGGGTGTCCATTCCAGATACGAGTCGTCGCCTTCAAAAAGATAGGAATTTGCAGCATATAAGTCTTGCGGCCCGTTGAGTAAGGTGGTGAATCCCCATACGGGACCTTCCACACCTTCGGGACAACCATCGTTGCGTTCTATAATCTGCCAGAAGTAATCAGTGTTATTAAGCAATCCTGTAACAACATAAGATTCTTTCAAATCACGAGTCCAATCAACCATGGTTTCAAGATTTTCATTGTCGTTACCAAACAATAATTTATATTCTGTAGTTCTTTCTCCGAACTTCCATTTTAGGTTAACTGCTGTAGGATTTACATCTGTATTATAGTCAGATGGTATTGGATTAGAAACAACTTCAGGGCACTCCAACGCACCTGAATTAATTTCAACACCCCAAGCATTACTAGTTGATGAAGTCACAAGGTAATAGATGCCGGGAGACACAACCATGTCAGTAATTGTATATGAAGGTTCAGATGTGGTGATGTTTAGTTTCACTACATTCTTATTTGCCATAATGGTACCAGCCACTCCAGGAGTGGTTGGGTCATACAAAAAGCTGTCGCGATAAGCATAAATAGATTGCTTGCCGTTAGTGCTCAACACGACACCGGCTACGCCGCTACTCCATGAACCAGTCACATCCTGGATGCAAATCACAAGGTTGCCGTTGCCACTATAGGCAAAAGGCGCGTTGAGGTTGACACTCGTCTCAACGGGGTTGGAAATATTGTTGTTCAAAGTGAACGTGGCGACAATGTCGCTTGATGTCATGCTCACCCATGCGTTACCGCTGGCGAAAGTGTCATCGTTCGTCTCTTTCATGTATACGTTGAGGTTGCGGGCGTAATTGGAAGTGTTTTTAAGCCACATGGTGAGAGAATTGATATTACCGCCCACACCGATTTCGTCTGCAGTGTAGATCTGCTGGGTTAAAGCATAGTTGTATAGCGAGTATGTTGGCAGGTACGAGTTGGTTGTAGTGGAAGCGGGATCGCCTATCGTCACTTCAACGGTCTGACTACCGCTGCCACCGCTATGAATGATATCGGGTTGGACATTGGTGCCGTAATATGAATTATTCAACACACCCCCAAAGTAGTTTTCCTCCATGGGACCTCCTTCCCCCCTGAATCCTTCTCGATAGAGTATGAGTTTCCCATTTTCCCCACTGGTCAAAGAAGCATTAAGGTTGACATCCTGGTCAAATACCAGTTTGTAAACAGCGTCTGCACCATCTTCTGTATTGGTTGGAGGCATATTGTAATTATTGTATAAAGGAATACTTGATGCAACCAAACTGTCAGTATAAGGAAGTGAATTCACCTGATAAGCTGTCTCCCAAACATCACCTGTGGCAGGATTATATGGTACAGCCGTCACCATGGCTTGTGCCTGCTTTCCATTACCATAATAGACAGTCAACTGAGCACTTATTGGTGTCCCATTATTTGAACTGTTCGCAGTCGTCAGTTTCAGTGGAAGAGTCTTGTGGTATCCAATATTATATGGCAAAGTGACATCACCGAGATCAAACTGGAAGTATGGATCAGAAATCTGAATATTTTGTATTTCAATAGCTCCACCTATATTATTTAAAACTATTGTTTTAGGTGCCATCCATGCATTATTAGGACGATATCCCATATTTATCGTATCAGGATTAACGACAACTTCACCAGGAGCAAGCATCGCAGCAGCGGTTGCCACAGCAGCTTGGGCATCTACACGTCCTGCACCAAAATAATTATTTTTTGAAGTATAGCCTCCTAGAGGAACCGCCGTCACTTCCAAGATAGAGTCGATCTCCACAGGAGTCAACATAGGATTGGCTTCGAGCATCAAAGCCATTACACCTGCAACACATGGTGTCGCCATAGATGTTCCACTTTTTGTGGAATAACCAGTATTATCCCCATAATACAACGAAACAATGCTTGAGCCAGGAGCTGAGACATCGGGCTTTATTAGACCAATGTTTACAGAACTGTTAGGTGTATATGGATAATCGTAGTAAGAACCGATATAACTGCCTTCGGTCCAAGTAACAGGGCCTATCGAAGAGAAATAAGAATACTCATCAGTACTTGTTGTAGCACCCACTGTCACTGTGGCAGTGCGTCCACCATTAAGAGTCTGATCGGGATTTCTCCATGGCGACGGACAGTTGCCTGGGGCACCCACATTGTATGGTACAGGATACTCATCCAATTCGTCACCTGTGTTTCCTGCTGCAACCGATGCTACTACGCCACTCTCCAACACATTTTCCATGGCTACACGGTATACTGATTCTCCTCCTACTCCATCAGCACCCAACGACATGCTCAACACATGTGCACCATGCTCAACACCAAATTCCATAGCATTGATAATCCATTCGGTATAGCCTCTACCATTAGACCCTAATACTTTTAAAGCCATGATTTTCGCATCTTTGGCGATACCGCACTGATAGCCATTGGTACCATAACTGGATACTGTCCCCGCACAATGTGTACCATGACAATGGTCATCCATTGGGTCATTGTCATCATTCACAAAATCCCAGCCATGGTATGGATATCCTTCCCAACTGCCATCCCACATGTTGTTGGTAATATCATTGTGGTTATAGTTCACTCCTGTGTCAATTACAGCAACAATAACTCCATTGCCCGTCACTCCAGTCTCCCACACATCATCAGCGTTCACCATTACAACATTCCATTGGTTTTCACCTTTGCTGTAAAAGATGTTTGGCTCATTCACTTCGCCATCTGGAATACTGACTTCATAGTTCAAAGTCAAATATGCAACATCAGAACGTCCTGCAATGTCGAGAATCATATCCTTAGACATGGAACAGGTAATGCCATTAACAATCCAATGCCGATTAATGTCGCTGACAGACATAGATCGCTGTCCCTGTTGCAGTTCATTCACTATCGACATTTGGCTGTTGTTTGATATGCGTTTCAGTTCATTTATTACAAAGTCACGTTTTTGCGGCTTGTTAAGATAACGCATTTGATGAACAGTCTTTGAAGCATCATACTGCTCGTTCATCACAATAATGACTCGAATCAAATCATTAGAATTTTGACTTTTTTCGATTTTACTCATTAAATCTGCAGTGATCTTGTTTGAAGCACCATTTTGCGCATTCATTACGCTGGCACTCATAAACAGAAGTAATGAAAGAATTTGTAAGAATCTTTTCATACATTTGACTTATTAAGTTGTTATACCAGTTATTATAAAATACATAAAAAAAAACGTGGATACTCATTGCTTGATTCTTGGGTCCCCACACCCACCAATCTAACAAGTCGTTCCACGCCGTATATAAATACGGTATTTGTGAACTTCTCCTTGATTGGTAATGTCGTTTAGACTTGTGGAAATTGAGATTCAAGGATTAGCTACAAACGCTAATTGTTTATGTATTTATTTGTTATATCTACATTGCATGTAATAATTATATATATTTCGCTGCAAAATTATAACATAAAATTTAAAAATCAAAATTAATTTGAGTATTTTTAAAAATTGTGATTTGACTACACCTTATTAATACAATAAGGTATTTATCAAATTCACAAACAAAGCTAAAACAGTTCCCGAAAGAATCGCTTCGCCCGTGAATTTTTTGCGAAACAATTAATCTTTAAAAACCTAATATTTAAATTTTTAAATCTTAAATTTTAAATCACAATTATTTCTCCACTTCTTTCTTCACTCTCTCTGTCAGCATCGGGACGATCTTGTGGAGGTCACCGACGATGCCGAGGTCAGCGGCTGAGAAGCCAGGTACGTATTTGTCCTTGTTGATGGCGATGATGAAGTCTGACTCTTCCATACCTTCGAGGTGCTGGATAGCGTCAGAGATACCACATGCCATGTAAAGAGCTGGGCTGACCGTCTTACCTGTCTGGCCGACCTGGAAGCAGTGATCCATCACGCCGGCGTCGACCATGGCACCTGATGATGCCACCATGACGAGATGACATAGTCATAGTGAATGTTGATTCTGTGAATAACAAAAACTTAGCTGATTTGTCGTCGCTGGCATCGGTTGACCAATAACCACCATTACTTTTTGATTTGTAATATTAAGTCATGGACAACATCCATTATATCCGATTGTAGCCCAGCCGAACAGGTCTAGCCAACCATTGTAATTTGGTGATATATTTTGATTATCGTCACCAATAAAATCATATCGGTTTTCTAAACGCCACCTGTTTGATGATGGATTATATTGCAGATTTCCTGATGAAAACAAAATTTGATTTTACTCGCTATCAGAAAAACAACAATCCCCATATAGATCATCTGTTTCAAAATAAACCTGTTGCCCGTATGAAGTTCCGTACGCATTTGTGGCATAGGCTTTCACATAATAACCAGTATTGGCTTGTAAACCGGCCATTTGTGAAGAAAAGACGCCCAATCCATTACCATCCATTGTGAAACTATCATTAAGTGTAGGATTCTCTTCTTTACTCCAGCATACTCCTTTGACTAACACCGAGGCGTCGCCTTCATCAGTAACATTACCACCACATATTGCCGAATTATTACTAATATCAGTCACTTGACTTGTTGAAACTACAGGTAAAGCATAACTCAATGTTGTAAAAGATATTTCGTTACTATAAAAAACGCTATCCATTGTCATTGCATAAGCTTTAACATAATAAACAGTGTTATCTGAAAGGTTATTCAGCATACTATCAAAAGCACCCGGTCCACTTCCATCGGAGGTTATATTATCATTAATTGTCGGATTGTGATTGATACTATAGCAAACACCTCGTCCCAATATCTGAGTGTCACCATCTACTTGAATACCGCCACCGGATTTAGCCGATGATGTGGTTATATCTGTTATAGCTTTAATGGATACAGACACGTTATATCCAGTTGAATCAGCAGGAGTAGTAGAATTCTTTTTGCATGCAACGAACGTTAACATGACAAACAATATAACAAATAATTTTTTCATAACTTTTAATTTAAATCCGAAACCAAGTTTAATTCAGCATGTTTTGACCATATAAAAACACATCATTTAAATATATTAACAACATTGAATTTTAATCCACCTTGAAAACCATAAACGAACATATCCTTGGTTGCAGTGCCGTTATCTCTCAAATCCATCCCCCCATTCCTAATCCAGCTTTACATTGTAGTATCTGCTTTATGATTCTCTTTTAACACTGTAAATTTATAACATATATTTTTAATCTGATTTTTATGCAAATAAAAATATAGCCGCCAATAGTTTCAGATGGCTATACCTTATTAATTATTATAATGCTCGGGGCTAAAACTACTCTAATCTTCCATATCTTTTCTATAATTTCTGATTGATTTCGCCATTGGCTCCAAATAATTATTAAAAATGTTAAAAATCTCTTCAGCATCAATAATCTCATTCTTTATTACTAAGAAAATTCCCGACAGAATCGCTTCCATCGGGAATTTTTTACAAACAATTAATCTTTAAAAACCTAATATTTAAATTTTTAAATCTTAAATTTTAAATCATAATTATTTCTCCACTTCTTTCTTCAGTCTCTCTGTCAGCATCGGGACGATCTTGTGGAGGTCACCAACGATGCCGAGGTCAGCGGCTGAGAAGATAGGTGCGTATTTGTCCTTGTTGATGGCGATGATGAAGTCTGACTCCTCCATACCTGCGAGGTGCTGGATGGCGCCAGAGATACCGCATGCCATGTAAAGGGCTGGACGCACTGTCTTACCTGTCTGGCCCACCTGGAAGCAGTGATCCATCACGCCGGCGTCGACCATGGCACGCGATGATGCCACCATGCCGCCGAGGACGTCTGCCAAAGCCTGAAGCTTGTTGAAACCTTCCTTGTCGTGAACGCCACGGCCACCTGACACCAGGATCTTGGCATCGGCGATGTCGTCAGCGCACTTGCAGTTCATCTTGGTCTCGATGACTTTGACTTTGAACTTGCTTGTGTCGAACTTAGGAGCAAACATTGTGATGGTGCCTTTTCTGCCAGCCTCGCGGACGCGTTTCTGCATCACGCCAGGACGCACTGTCGACATCTGAGGACGTGTGTTAGGGCAAAGAATGGTTGCCATGAGGTTGCCGCCGAAAGCAGGACGTGTCGAGCGGAACTGCTTCTCGCCTGTCTCCTCTACAATACCGATTTCAAGTTTGGTGCAGTCTGCTGTCAGACCGGTCTTCAAACGTGAAGCGATACGTGGTGCGAGGTCACGGCCGATGGTTGTCGCACCGTAAAGGACGATGCTTGGCTTGCCTTCGCAAATCATCTGATATACAACCTGTGAGTACTGTTCTGTCAAATAATCCTTGAGTTCCGGGCAGTCAGCGACGAGCACTTCGTCAGCACCCATCTCGATGAGGCTCTGTGCCTGGTCTTTCACATTGTGACCCAATAACATTGCCACGACTTTCTCGCCGAGAGCGTCGGCCAAGTCGCGTGCTTTACCTAAAAGTTCGTATGCTACGGATTGAATCATACCTCCGCGCTGTTCTGCGAACACATAAACGTTTTTGTAATCTTTGATATCCATGGCTACTTTTAGATTAAATGTTTCTCTTTCAGTTTATTAACAATGATTTCGACTGCTTCTTCCTCGCTCACTTCGAACACCTCACCCGGTGCCTTAAGCTGCTTCGGGAATGACTGCCACACCTTTGTCGGTGAGCCTTTCAGACCGAGTTTGTTTTCGTCGACATCGAGTTTGTCGGCGCCCCAGACTTCAACTTCCTTGTTGTAAGCGTCAACGATGCCGGCGACTGTCATGTAACGTGCCTCGAATGCTGATGCCAGCACCGTGAGGACGCACTTGCCTTCGACTTCGAGAGTCTGCACGCTGTCTTCGTTTTCTTTCTTTACGATGAAGTTGCCGTTCTTTTCGCGTTCAGCGTCGATGACGTATGATACCTGTGGAAGACCGAGGTGCTCAGCCATCTCAGGACCGACCTGTGCTGTGTCACCGTCGATAGCCTGACGGCCGGCGATGATGAGGTCATAATCCAAAGTCTTGATGGCGCCTGCCAATGCGTATGATGTTGCAAGAGTATCAGCACCGGCGAACTTTCTGTCGCTCAATAAGATAGCTCTGTCAACGCCCATAGCGAAAGCTTCTCTCAGGATGAGGTCGGCTTGTGGAGGTCCCATTGTGATAACTGTGACGTTAGCGCCGTATTTGTCTTTCATCTGGAGTGCGAGTTCGAGACCGCCCTTGTCGTCCGGATTCATGATGCTCGGTACGCCTTCACGGATAAGAGTGTTCTTTACCGGATCGATTTTGATTTCGGTAGTATCAGGTACTTGCTTAATACAAACTATAATATTCATAATCTTCCCTCCTATTTAAATAAATGACCAGCGATAACCATTCTCTGAACCTCTGATGTACCTTCGTAGATCTCGGTAATCTTGGCGTCGCGCATCATGCGTTCGACCGGATATTCACGTGTGTAGCCGTAGCCGCCGTGGAACTGTACTGCCTTTGTAGTCACTTCCATGGCTGTCTCAGCTGCGAAGAGTTTCGCCATTGCTGCGTCTGCTGAATATGGAAGGCCTTTGTCTTTCTTCCATGCTGCGCTTCTGACGAGCAGACGGGCTGCCTCGACCTTAGTCTTGAGGTCGGCCATCTGGAACTGTGTGTTCTGGAACTGGGCGATAGCTTTGCCAAACTGTTTACGTTCCTTGGTGTATTTCACTGTCTCATCCATAGCGCCTTGGGCGATGCCGAGAGCCTGTGATGCGATACCTATACGGCCGCCGTCGAGGGTTTTCATAGCGATGTTGAAGCCTTTTCCGAGAGGTCCGAGGAGGTTTTCCTTCGGCACTTCACAGTTTTCGAAGATAAGCTCGCATGTCGCTGAGCCGCGGATACCCATCTTCAACTCTTTCTTGCCGATGCTGAAGCCCTTGAAGCCTTTCTCAACGATGAATGCTGAGATGCCCTTGGTGCCTTTGCTCTTGTCGGTCATTGCCATGACGATGAACACGTCGGCGTAAGCTGCGTTTGTGATGAAGATCTTTGTTCCGTTGAGGATATATTTGTCGCCTGCGTCGACAGCCATTGTCTGCTGCATCGCGGCGTCGGTGCCGGCGTTAGGCTCGGTGAGACCGAAAGCGCCGATCCATTCGCCTGAAGCGAGCTTCGGCAAATATTTCATCTTCTGTTCCTCTGTTCCGTTTTCGAGGATAGGTGCCATGCACAATGATGTGTGGGCTGAAAGTATAACGCCTGTGGTGGCGCACACTCTTGAGAGTTCCTCAACAGCCATGATGTACATCTGCACTGATCCGCCGGCTCCGCCGTACTGTCTTGGTACCGGGATGCCCATCAAACCTAATTTCGCCATCTTCTTGACGGTCTCCATAGGGAAACGCTCTGTCTCGTCAACTTCGGCTGCCAAAGGCTTGACCTCGTTCTCTGCAAACGATCTGATCATCTGCAAGAACAATTCTTCTGTCTTTGAATAGCTAAAATCCATGTTTTATGTTTTCAATTAATATTCGAAACTATTAATATTTGTAGAATCCTTCACCTGTCTTACGACCGAGCAAACCGGCGCGCACCATCTTTCTCAAAAGTGGATGTGGGCGGTATTTCGGGTCACCGAACTCATTGTAAAGCACCTCCATGATGGCGAGGTTGACATCGTTTCCGATGAGGTCGGCCAATGCGAGAGGTCCCATTGGGTGGTTGGCGCCAAGCATCATGCACTTGTCGATGTCCTCTGCTGATGCGATGCCGTCGGCCAAGATACCGACTGCCTCGTTGATCATAGGGATGAGGATGCGGTTGACGACGAAACCTGGGGCTTCTTTCACCTCGACAGGCTGCTTGCCTATTGAAGTGGCGAGGTCAACGATGCATTTTGTCACTTCTTCGCTTGTGAGCTGTCCCTTGATGACTTCCACCAATGCCATTCTGTCGGCCGGGTTGAAGAAGTGCATGCCGATGAACTGTGCAGGACGTGTCGTGCAGGCAGCGATTTCTGTGATTGAAAGTGATGATGAGTTGGTTGCGAAGATTGCTTCAGGTTTGCAGATCTTGTCGAGTTCGGCAAACACCTCTTTCTTAAGAGCCATATCTTCTGATGCAGCCTCGATGACGAGGTCGGCGTCTTTGAATGTGGCGTAGTCGGTGGTGGTTGTGATGTTCTTCAACAGAGCGTCGACGTCCTCTTGGGTCATCTTGCCTTTCTCAACGAGTTTGGCGTAACCTTTTGCAATTGAACCCATAGCCTTGTCAATGCTGGCCTGGGTTCTGCTCTTCATGACGACTGGCATCTTAGCTGCGAAAGCCTTCACAATGCCTTTTGCCATGGTTCCTGTTCCGATAACGTATACTTTCATGTTTCAAAAATTTAACATTTAAAATTCAAAATTTAATTAATTCGTCATTTTGTGCGTGGTCGAAAAATCTCCTCCATTTGAATTGTTTTGCATCATTTGTGAGCCTGAGATTTCTCCATTCTGTTTCGCTCCAGTCGAAATGACGTTAGCGACCTTTGAAATTCGCTTTTTCTTTATTAAGAAACGCTGTCATGCCCGCTTTCTGGTCTTCTGTGGCGAAGCACTTCCCGAAGTTGCGGTTCTCCAGTTCGATGGCGTCGGCGGCAACCATGTCGTAGCTCTCGTTGATGCATTCTTTGGCATATTTGATAGCCAATGGTGCGTTGGCGACGATCTTCTGTGCTGTCTCGATGACTCTTTCCATCAACTCTTCTGGAGCAAACACAGCGTTCACCAAGCCGATGCGCAGTGCTTCGTCGGCACGGATAGCCTTGCCTGTGTATATCATCTCCTTGGCGTAGCCTTGTCCGATGAGCTTTGCCAGACGGTATGTGCCGCTGAAACCAGGTGTGATGCCCAGTCCCACCTCAGGCTGACCGAACTTGGCGTTGCTTGAGGCGTAACGGAAGTCACAAGCCATTGCGAGCTCGCAACCACCGCCGAGGCAGAATCCGTTGACGGCAGCGATGACCGGTATCGGGAGCAGCTCAATCTTACGGAAAGCGATGGCGCCGAGTTTGCTGAACTCATAGCCTTCTTTCTCATAGAGATGCACCATCTCCGAGATATCGGCACCTGCCACAAACGACTTCTCGCCGTCACCGGTGATGATGAGGACGCGGGTCTTCTTGGTGTCGAGGTTGCTTACGAAGTTGTCGATTTCACTCAAGACTGTCGAGTTGAGTGCATTCAACGACTTGGGAGCCGACACCGTCATGATGGTGATGCCGTTGTCTTTAAATTCGGTCTTTAAGAATTGATATTCCATAATTTTTAATTATTCTGTTGTAGAGACGGACGGCCGTCCGTCTCTACAACGAATATTAATCAATCATTGATTTCAAATTCGGGCTAATTATCAATTTTGCCTCTGTAGCGGCCTGCACCTGCTCGACGGTGAATTCAGGATGGATCTCTGTGAGGACGATACCTTCTTTTGTGATTTCCATCACGCCCATCTCGGTGATTATCATATTGACCTGACCTGCTGCTGTGAGAGGCAGTGTGCATTCCTTCAAGATCTTAGGAGCACCTTTCTGAGTGTGTTCCATGGTGAGGATAACGCGTTTTGCACCGACCACGAGGTCCATTGCGCCGCCCATGCCAGGAGCCATCTTGCCTGGGATGATCCAGTTGGCGAGGTTACCCTTCTCATCGACCTGCAATGCGCCGAGGAACGACACGTTGACGTGGCCGCCACGGATGATTGCGAATGATGTTGCTGAATCGAATGTGCAAGCGCCTGGTGTCAAGGTGATGAAACCGCCGCCAGCGTTGATGAGGTTTTTGTCTTCCTTGCCTTCCTCTGGTGTTGGGCCCATGCCCATAGCGCCGTTTTCGGTCTGCAGTGTCACTGACACGCCTTCCGGAAGATAGTTAGGAATCATTGTCGGAAGACCGATACCCAAATTCACAACATCGCCGTCATGCAACTCTTTAGCAGCACGTCTTGCGATAACTTCTCTGATTTCGTTTTTTTCCATATAGCAAAATATTTAATTGTTAATTTGTATTTTCTCTTTTAAACAGCTAATGGCTAATGGCTAATGACTATTTCATCCCGCGTTTAACCATTTCCTGGACGATGAATGATGCCACGTCATCGGCATAGGTGTTCATTCCGAAACCGGCGTCGAAACCGAGCTCCTTGGCAAGTTCGTGAGTGATACGAGCGCCACCGCAGCAGCAGATCATCTTGTCGCGTAAGCCCTCAGCCTCCATCAGCTCGATGAATTCGGTCATATTCTTGATGTGGACATCTTTCTGTGTAACTGTCTGTGAGACCAGCAACGCATCGGCATGAAGCTCCACGCCTTTTGCGATGAACTCTTCATTCGGAACCTGTGAACCGAGGTTGTAAGCTTCTATCATCTCGTAACGCTCCAGTCCGTAATGACCTGCATAACCCTTCATGTTCATGATGGCGTCGATACCCACGGTGTGGGCGTCAGTGCCTGTTGAAGCGCCAACCACAACAATCTTACGGCCAATGTTTTCCTTAATGTATTGGTCGGTCTCGTACATGTCCATGGTGTTCGACTCGACTTTCGGCACGTAGATGGTGCTGTAGTTCACAGTGTGAGTGCAGCTTCCATAACAGTTAAAGAATGTAAAACCTGGTGTTAACTCTTTGTAATACACCACGATAGGGTTCTCAAAGCCCATCGTCTTGAGGAGTTGTTTAGCTGCCTCGACAGCTTCTGCGCCGCATGGCACCGGCAATGTGAAACTCAGCTGGGTTTTACCGTCATTCATGGTGTCGCCATACGGCTTGATTTTGGTTAAGTCTAAGGTTTTGTCGAAATCCTTAGCTTCCATTGAATATAATCCTTCGCTCATATATAATATAATTTACTCTATTTCAATTAGTTACAAAACGAGATATGATAAAAGCCATTACACCTTTATCATGTCTGCAAATATAATATATTTTTTTAAATAAAAAACAAAAATTTCATTGATTTTTTATTGGGGATTATAGGTGCCATTTTCGAATTGCTCTCAGTACCCTGTGGTAAGTCGCAATTCTGCAAATGGCACCTATAATTCCGACACAAACCTTCTCTTCGTCATTTCGACTGGAGCGAAGCGAAATGGAGAAATCACCGCCAATGAAGATTTCAGAATTATTCGAAAGGCGGTGATTTCTCGACAAGCTCGAAATGACACTATTGCTTGTGCTTTTTAAACAACTTTTTCCTGAAAAGGAATAAATTGAAAATCACAAAAACAGCAATCAGAATTCCCAAAGTAATCATGGTGGCATCAAAACCTTGAGGCGCATAGCTGACCAAAAGCAGCACGGGGAATCCGAGGGCTACAGCAGGAAGTGATTGAAGCACAAGGTTGTTTGCCGCCGGGGTCTCAAATTTAGGGTCGATTTCGCGAAGCAATATCATACCATTGGATGCCGTGCCTGTCAACATGCCGAACATGCTGAAAAAGCCTTCATATACGTAGTTCGGATAGAGATGCTTGCACACTTTCAAGACAAACCAGAATGTCGCAATGGCTCCGAGGGTGCAAACGAGTATGTAAGGTAGCGCAAACCCCTTGAATTCACTGAAGTTGATGGCTGCCGTGCCTGCCACAATCATGATATCGAAGAAGAATCCGCTAATACGGTTCAAAAGGTAGTTGTTGATATACTCGCGTTTCATGATTTTGGCTCTTTGCAGACTCTTCATGATGCCTTTTATCATTATGCCAAACAGCGTTCCGAGCAAGAAGTTAAAGCCCCACATCAACGGCATCAGGGTTTTCTCGCCGAATTCGCCGAGGTCGAAACTCTGCAAGGCATGGTTGAAGAGATATACCAGCAAGTATGTGAAAAGCACCAGACCAAACTGTATTGAGAGCTTGTCGACTGATTCGGTGTCAGGGATTTCGTTCTCGCTTTCGTAGTCGCTGAGTTTGTTTCTCTGCTTCTCCTGAATATCAGAAATCTTGATTTTGCCTTTCTTTTTCAAAATATTAAGATAAATCACTCCGACCACGCAGCCGATGATGAAGCCCATAGCAGCTATTGACAATCCGAAGTCTTTTCCTGGAAAATCCATGCCCTGTTCAGCGGCCCTGTCCATATAAATAGTGCCGAAATTCAGTGCCTGTCCTGGTCCTTGACCGTAGCCCATCGGAAGAAGCAATCCTGCGGCATAGAATATCTGTTTTCCAAAATAGAACATTGGTATCGTAACTAACAGACCGACAATGCCTTGAATGATATATGTGCTTGCTGTCAAAGTGCCGGTTTCAATCACCTTCATAGTGCTTGATTTCGACTCAACTTTGTTGTTTTTCAATGCCAAAGCGACAAAACCGAGACCAAGAGCGTGATATGTGATGATTTCCATTGAGCTTTTGTCGATTAAATCCTCCCATCCAAGCAAGTCAGAATATATCGCCTTGAAAACCAATATCAAAGCGCCTCCAATCAGTGCTGAGGGAATCAGACTTCTCTGCATAAATGGCACTTTTGTTCGCACAATGTTGCCTGTCAATAGTCCAACTGCGATGATACCAAACTGTATCATTGCGTTCCAAACCGCATCGGTTGCAAAAAATGGCATTGTTAAAACATTCATATTCAATCGATTTTATTTAATTTCTCTTCCAAAGCGACGATGATGTCGCGGTATTTTGCGGCATTCATGAAGTCGAGTTCCTTGACCGATTTCTCCATATCTTTCTTGGCTTCCTGAATGGCTTTTTTGATGTCTTTTGCCGAACGGTAAACGGCTGTTTTCTCTTCGGCTACCGACCTCACATGTTCCTCTGTCATCTCATAATCAACGAGTTTATGGCTGCTGACGGTATCAACCCAAGCTGTGTCTAGTGGTTTGATGATGGTCTTCGGCACTATGTCGTGCTCGATGTTGTATGCCATCTGTTTCTCGCGTCGCCGCTGTGTCTCGTCAATGGTTTTTTGCATCGACTCGGTGATTTTATCAGCGTACATTATCACTTTGCTGTCGGCATTGCGGGCGGCGCGTCCTGCCGTCTGTGTCAGCGAGCGTTCCGAACGGAGGAATCCCTCTTTGTCGGCATCCAATATCGCGACAAGCTGAACCTCAGGCAGATCCAAGCCCTCACGAAGCAGGTTGACACCCACCAAAACGTCGAAGTCTCCCCTTCTCAATCCCATCATTATCTCTACACGGTCCAGAGTGTCGACGTCGGAATGTATATATCTTGTTGCGATATTCAAGTTATTAAGGTAGTTTGTGAGCTCCTCCGCCATTCGTTTCGTCAAAGTGGTGACCAGGACACGCTGTTTGCGCGCTATCACTCGAATGATCTCGTCGACGAGGTCGTCGACCTGGTTGGTGCACGGTCTCACCTCTATTTTAGGGTCCAACAAGCCTGTCGGGCGTATGAGCTGCTCCACGTAAACGCCTTGTGTCTGCTGCATCTCATAGTCGCCAGGTGTCGCGCTGACATATATGGTCTGACCCGTAAGTGCTTCAAACTCATCGAATTTCAATGGTCTGTTATCGAGCGCCGACGGCAGTCGGAAGCCGTACTCGACCAGAGTCTGTTTGCGTGAACGGTCGCCACCGTACATGCCACGTATCTGCGACACGGTGACGTGACTCTCATCAATGATGGTGATGTAATCGTCTGGGAAAAAGTCAAGCAGACAGAACGGGCGCGTGCCGGCGGCGCGGCCATCGAAATACCTCGAATAGTTCTCGATGCCTGAGCAGTAACCGAGCTCACGAATCATCTCAACATCATGATTTACACGGTCTTCCAGACGTTTTGCGTCTTCATATTTGCCAATATCACGGAAATATTCAGCCTGTTTGAACATGTCGAGCAGAATTTCCTCCGTCGCCTGTTTTATCTTGTCTTTCGAGGTGACAAAAATATTCGCGGGAAACAGCGTCACATTTTGCAAATCCTCTATTCTCGTGCCGTTTATGTAGTCGAACGACTCGAGTTCTTCAATCTCATCGTCCCAAAAAATGATTCTGAACGGTGTCTCGCCGTATGCGGGAAAAACATCCACAGTGTCGCCTTTCACACGGAAACGGCCACGTGTAAACTCAATATCATTTCGGTTATACAGCGCATTAGTCAGCTGGAAAAGCAGGTCATCACGACGTATTTTCTGTCCGACCTCGAGATTTATCACGTTTTTGCTGAAATCTTCAGGGTTTCCTATGCCGTAAATGCATGATACTGAAGACACTATGATGACATCACGTCGCCCCGACATCAGTGCTGACGTGGCGCTCAAACGCAGACGGTCAATCTCGTCGTTTATCGACAGATCTTTTTCAATATAGGTGTTCGTCTGCGGAATAAAAGCCTCAGGCTGGTAGTAATCATAATACGAGACGAAATATTCGACCCTGTTTTCCGGGAAAAACTGCTTGAATTCGCTGTAAAGCTGTGCCGCGAGGGTCTTGTTATGGCTCAGAATCAGGGCTGGCCGGTTCAATTCCGCGAGCATGTTGGCTATGGTGAAAGTCTTTCCTGAGCCCGTCACACCCATCAAAGTCTGGTACCTCTCGCCTGCCAAAATGCCGTTTTTCAGCTGTTCGATGGCTTGCGGCTGGTCGCCAGTCGGCTTGAAGTCCGATATTAGTTTGAAATTCATAATCAATGCGTTACGTTGAAAGTCATAATAATCGGATAATGGTCTGACAATTTTTTCTTCAGCCGTGTGAAGGTCATCGGGATGATATTTTCACTGTGCCAGAAATAGTCGATTCTAAGCAACGGAAGCTCCCCGCAATACGTCTTGCCAAATCCGTGGCCGACTTGCAGAAAAGCGTCACTCATGCCTGCTTTACGCATCTGATGGTAGGTGTACGACATCGGAGTGTCGTTGAAGTCACCACAAACTATTATTGGAAGCCCGTTTTCAGGCATGTTTTCCATTATGAATTTGGTATCTTCCGTCCTTTCTTTAAATCCATATTTCAGCTTGGAAATCAATGACTTGCCTTTTGTATCGGAATCATCTATATAATGTTTCGCGTCATGGATGTACTCTATCTCGTCATTTGTTAAACAATACGACTTCAAATGCACACATTCCACGTAAAATTTTCCAAGTCCTCCGGCATTGACAAGCTTAACCGTCCCGAAGGTGCAAGCGTCATTGAATTTTTCTGAAAACGCATCATCCTCAAGGGGATACTTCGATAAAATAAGAATTCCCGAAAGTTCATTTACATAATATTTGCAATTGATTTTATCCGAAAAACTTGCCAAAGTTTTTTTACTAAAACCTCCACATTCCTGAAAACAAACAACATCCGGATTTAAACCATTGATAATCTCGATAACATCAGCTTTAACACTATTGGAATTTCGTTGTTTATCAGTAATATCATTGAAATGAGCCGTGTTGTACGACATTATTTTGATGTTTCCATCTTCTATCAACTCTTTTTTGACAGAAAACGACTTTAAAAATCCGGGTACTGCAATGACTAACGCCATTATCGTATACAGCCATGTCTTTTTTGATTTTAAAAGAATTAAAACCAACAATATCAATAAGTTAAAGAAAAGAATCGGCCAATAAGCGAGTCCGAAGAATGAGGTCCAGACGAAATAATCCGGTGAGATATAAGGATTTATTGCACACAAAAACATACTCAGCAGTCCGATAACTGCGAAAATGCTGACTAAAAATATCAGCACACGTCTGCCGAAAGACTGTTTCTGCTCGTTTTGTCCCATCAGCTTTTCTTGCTTTGTTTAAACAAAAACTCCTTCTCTTCCTCTGTCAGGCTGCTGTAACCGCCTTTGCCGATCTTATCAAGGATTTGGTTGGTGCGGCGTTCGTCATCGGCACGATCTTTGTTGTAATCCCAGTCGGACTTCGGTCTGTCGTTGAAAGAGTTGTTTTTATTTCTTTTGATATTGAATTTAGGTGTCCAGCCGTTATCTTTGTGTTTCCAGTAAAGTATCAGCAACAAGCCCCATAACATGCCGCCGACATGTGCGAAGTGAGCCACATTGTCCACCGAGTTGAATCCCATGAATAACTCAAGCAGACCGTAAATTATTACGAAATATTTCGCTTTGATTGGGATCGCGAAGTAGATGTAAATTCTGGAGTCGGGCCACATCATGCCGAAGGCGAGCAAAATGCCGTAAACGGCTCCTGAGGCACCCACTGTGGTAAGCATGTTGAGATAATCATCCACTGAAATGATTCTGCCTCCCAGGTTGACATTGTCATAGTTTTGAATATCAGAGAGTTGTATGTATTGCACCAACTCCTGTATCAAGCCGGCACCGATGCCGCAAACCATATAGAATATCAGGAATCGTTTGGGTCCCCATGTGTTTTCGATGCTGTTGCCGAACATCCACAAGGCGAACATGTTGAAGAATATGTGTGCGAAGCTGCCGTGCATGAACATGTACGTCACAAACTGGTAGGGTCTGAAATCGGACGCTCCGATGTAATGCAAACCGAGATATTGCGCCAGGTCGATGTGCCAGACATAGTCAAAAGCGATGGTGGCAAGATAAAAAACGAAGTTGATAATCAACAGGTTCTTTACCACTGGCGGTAAAATTGAGAATCCTTGTGGTCTAAATTGATTTTCCATTAGTTTAAACGTGTTTTTATGTCGTCAGCATTGATGATTGTGAAGATTTTCTTGCCGTTTGGGGCCACTTCAGCCACCGCGCAGCCGAAGAGACGGTCGATGATGTCCTGCATCTCCACCGAGCTCAATGTCTGACCAGCCTTCACCGCCATTTGTGATGCCAGCGAACGCGCTAAATTTAACTTCTTATCTGATTGATTACCAGACATATTCGTCTTGTAATCCTCTAATATCTTTTCAATAATTGAGACGGCGTCACTGCCTTTACAGTCGACAGGCGTACCGTTGATAACGAACGTGGTGTTGTTCATCGACTCAATTCTGAAACCAATCTTTTCAAGCTCAGGTTTCAGCTCTTTCAATATCGATGCGTCGTTGATATTCAATGAGATATGATGCGGAAACAGCTCTTGTTGCGATGCTATCACCTCGGTCTCCATCTCCTTAAGGTACTTCTCGTATAGTATCCGCTCATGTGCCAGATGCTGGTCCACAACGAGTATGCCTGACTTCACCGTCGTCACTATATACGACTGTTGCAGCTGTATGAAAAGGCTTTTCTGTTCCTCTTCCTGCACATCAATAACATGTTCATTATCAGCGATATGACTATTGGCTACAGTGTCACCGCTGTCGTCGTATGCTATCCGCCAGTTCTGTTGTTGATGTCGCATCGGACTGATTTTGAACGGATTAAACGTCGGGTCGAAGTCCACTTTCGGAGCCACGACAGGTCTGTCCATACGGCTCGCCTCTCCGAAATCGATGCCCATATTCGGGTTTATGTCGAAGTCCAACGTCGGAGCCAAGTTATTCTGTCCGATGGCTTTACGCACAGCCGAGTGCATGATTGCGTATATCAGCTTCACGTCGATGAAGTTGACCTCGGTCTTCGTCGGATGTATGTTGATGTCGATCTCCTTCGGATCTATCTGAATATCAAGGAAGTAGCCGGGGAAACAGTCCTGTGGAATGAGCTCTTTGTAAGCATTTTCCACCGCATGGTGCAAGTAAGCATGTTTGATGAAACGGCGGTTCACAAAGAAATACTGTTCGCCACGTGTCTTCTTGGAGAACTCTGGCTTAACGATGAATCCATCTATTGTCACTGACTCTGTTATCTGATTGACTGGCAATAACTTACTCTCGTAATCTTTGCCAAAAAGTCCAACGATACGTTGCTTCAGAGTGCCAGGATAAAGGTGGAAAAGCTCCTTGTCGTTGCTCACAAAGGTAAACCCAATCTCCGGGTTCATTATCGTGATACGGAAAAACTCCTCATTGATATGACGAAGCTCTGCCTCATTGGATTTCAGGAAGTTACGTCGTGCCGGTACGTTGAAAAACAGGTTTTTCACAGTGAAGTTTGTGCCCACCGACATCGGTTTTGGCAGCTGTTCGATCACTTTCGAGCCCTCGATACGTATCTTTGTGCCCACTTCATCCTCTTTACGTCGTGTCGTCAGCTCGACCTGCGCCACAGCAGCTATCGAAGCGAGAGCCTCTCCACGGAAACCCATGGTTTTTATGGCAAAGAGGTCGTCGGCACACTTGATTTTCGAGGTGGCGTGACGTTCGAAACAGAGCCTTGCGTCGGTCTCCGACATGCCGCATCCGTTGTCGATGACGGTGATAAAGGTGCGACCGGCATCTTTCACAATCAGGTCGATCTGTGTGGCACCGGCATCTATAGCATTCTCTATCAGCTCCTTAACGACGGAGGCAGGCCGCTGTATGACCTCACCTGCAGCAATCTGATTGGCTACTGAGTCGGGTAGCAACTTGATGATATCCAACGACATAGCTTACTTCTCCCCCAACTTCAAAAACATATTGATGAAATTCTCCACCAAAGGGGTGAAGAAAATGAAGTATATCGCAAGTGCCGCAAAACCAAAGATTATCACATATCTAAGCTTGTTTGCTGCAGCTCTTTTTTTGGCGTAGCCATCATCGTCAACTCTTCCCCATTTGTTGCGCATCTTAGCTCTAAGTTTCTCACTATCAGAGAGATTCGCATCCAAACCTCTCGCCGCTTTTTTCTTCTCCCACTCCTCTTTTTCAGGGTCGTAATACCTTGGAACATATTTAAACTTAGGCATTTCTGGCCTGTGAAACATGAAAATTCCCATAATTCGTTATTTTAAACTGCAAAATTAAACAAAATTTTTTAGATTACAGCCATTTTTATTAAATAAATATTAACAATTTGATTCATTTATTTTACTATCTTTGCGAGTTATAAATTTGAAAAATAACTTTTATGAAAAATTGGTTATTCATTTGTTTATCAATGACTTGTATATTGTTTTCTTGCGGCGGTTCGTCAAATAAAAATGAAAACGCCCCGATTTCCGAAAACGAGAATCTGATGGAATATACGAGTTATATCGACATAACAAATTATAAATCAGGATATTACATCAATGTTTCTTGTCCTTGGAACGACAAGTCGCTTGGTGAGTTTTATCTCTATCCGGACACTTTGCAGCTCCCAGACGAGCTCGAAAACAAGCCGGTAATTCGCACACCGGTGAAAAACGTGATAGCATATTCATCGACGCAATGGTCAGTGTTTCTTGAACTTGGCGAGATTTCGAGGGTGAAAGGCATCTTGGAGAGCAACTATACCGACAATCCTGAAATCAAGCGGCTTTTGGCTGAGAAAAAGATTGAGGATGTGGGCATTGAGACGAGTTTAAAGACTGAAATAGCCATCAACCTCCACCCTGACGTGATACTTTACACGCCATATTCGACGGTTCCGAAGACCGAAATCGGTGATCTTACCGGTGCAGTGATGTTTCCGTTTGCCGACTACCTTGAAAATCATCCACTTGGACGTGCTGAATGGCTCAAGCTGATAGGTTATCTCACTTGTCGTGAAAAAGACACCGACCAGTGGTTCAACGACATCGTAACTCGTTATGACTCATTGAAATACATCTGTCAAAACGTCGAGCATCGTCCTACCGTGTTTTCCGATTTGCCGTTTGAGGGACAGTGGTATCTGCCTGGCGGTGCAAGCTATATCGCTCAGATTTTCCATGACGCAGGCGCAGATTACATCTGGAAAGACAACAACTCCACGGCGAGTCTGCCTGTCGATGCTGAAACGGTGCTCTCCAAGGCGCGTGACGCCGATTTCTGGCGCATCATGAATTCGACCAACACTGAGTATTCATATAACCGCTTAGCCGTTGAAAATGAATTATATACATATTTCAAAGCATATCAAAACCGAAACATTCTGGTCTGCGACATCCGTCGTAGTGGCTACTTCGAGAAGTCGGAATATGAGCCTGATTTGCTGTTGAAAGACTTCGTCTTCGCCTTCCATCCTGAGCTGGTCGAGGCAGATTATCAACCACATTATTTTTACAAGCTGACAAATGAAAAATAAGAAGATAGCATTCGGAATTTTAGGGATAATCATCGTCGGAATCATCCTTTTCATCCTCAATTTGTTCGTCGGATCGGTCACCGTTCCGCTCGATGAAATATTTGAAGTGTTACTTAAAGAAAACACTGATAACACTTTGAATGTCATTATTTTCAATTATCGCTTACCACAGGCTTTGACAGCTCTGTTGGCTGGCGCCGCGTTAGCGGTGGCCGGTCTCCTGATGCAGACGCTGTTCCGCAATCCGCTCGCCGACCCTTCGATGTTGGGCATAAGCAGCGGCGCCAGCTTAGGCGTAGGCATCGTGATACTCCTCACTGGTGCGATATCAGGAACCGCAGTCTCGTCATTCGGCTGGTGGTCGACCATCGGGGTGAGTCTCGCGGCATTCTTGGGCGCAGTGCTGGTCTTGTTCGTCATGCTGGCGTTCAGCTCACAAATGAAAGATATGACAACATTGATAATCATCGGCTTGATGATTGCCTACCTCGCAGGCTCCATCACTGATATCCTCAAGTTTTTCAGCTTGAAAGAAGACATCCACGCCTTTGTAATCTGGGGAATGGGCAGTTTCTCAGGTGTGGGAACCTCGAAAATGCCAGTCTTTGCCACCAGCATCATCATTGGATTATTCGTCACGTTTTTCTTGTCGAAGAACCTGAATATCCTGCTGTTAGGCGAAATGTACGCTGAGAATCTGGGTCTCAACATACGCAAAAACAGCGTGATAATAATCCTTGTTTCAGGCTATCTCACAGCCATTGTCACGGCTTACTGCGGTCCTATCGCTTTTGTGGGCTTGGCGATGCCTCATATCGCGCGTTTCCTGTTCAAAAGCAGCGACCATCGCTTACTCATCCCTGCCACTATGCTCATCGGCATGGATATGGCGTTGATTTGCAATCTGATAGCACGTATGCCGGGCTTTGACGGCAACCTCCCGGTCAACGCAGTGACGGCTTTCATTGGCGCACCAATAGTCATTTCTGTAATTTTGAAAAGTAGAAAATAATGAGAGAGATATTAAAAACAAAGTCATTATCAATCGGTTACGAAGGCAAGACCGTCGTCTCCGACATCAACGTGACACTGAATGAAGGCGACATCATCGCTTTGGTGGGTCCCAATGGTGCCGGCAAATCGACACTATTCAAGACTTTTTCAACGCATATCAAGCCTGTTGGCGGCACTATAGAGCTGTTCGGCAAGGACCTGCTGGCCATTTCGCCCAAAGAGCGCGCCAAGTTGCTCGGAATAGTTCTCACCGAACGTCCCGACGACATGTTTATGAAGGTCTATGATGTGGTCGCAGCCGGTCGTTACCCTTACACTGGCATGTTCGGAAAACTCTCGGATAACGATGAAAAAGAGATTAAAGTATCACTTGAATTAGTTGGTGTCAATCATTTGATTGACAGAGTATTCAATACATTGTCAGACGGCGAAAAACAGAAGGTGATGATTGCCAAGGCGATAGCCCAGAACACCCCTATAATCATGCTCGACGAGCCGACGGCATTCTTGGATTATCCGAGCAAAATCGAGCTGTTTTCATTGCTGAAAAAGTTGGCGAAAGAGCAACACAAGGCTATTCTTTTCAGCTCGCACGACCTTGAATTACTGCTGCGTTACACCGACAACCTTTGGATTATCGCGAAAAATCAGCCATTTGCGGCTGGAAAGAGTTCGGAATTGTTAAAAAACAATGTCATAAAAAAATATTTTAACCTAAAAAATGAAGATAACGACTATCTTTTGAAAGAAAATTTATAAATTTGCAAATCAAAATAAATAATCATGAAAAAGCTTGTATCAATCATTTCATTATGCCTTCTGATTGGCATTGGTGTCACAAAAGCACAAAATCAGAGAGTCGTTGTGCTTGAATGTTTTACGAGTGCCACATGCGGCCCTTGCGCATCAGTCAACCCTACTCTTGACAACCTTATTAATAATAATTCCGACAAACTCATCGCTGTCAAATACCATGTCAATTGGCCGCAGGCAGGTGACCCGATGAACCTTCACAACCCAAGTGAAGTCGGTTCGAAAGTGACGTTTTATAATGTCAATTCAGTACCTTATTCTGTCGGCGATGGCACTTGGAAAAACCTTTCTAGCCAAGTCAACCAAAATCTTATTAACCAATGGGCTGCCGTTGAATCTCCTCTTGAGATGCGAATGACACACTATCTCAATGCCACTCAAGATACTATGACTGTGATAGTGATGGGTCGCGCCACATCTGAAATTGCATCAAACAACTTAAAACTCAACGTTGCTATTCTTGAAAAGACCATGACCTACACATCGGCACCTTGCAATTATTCCAATGGCGAGCGTGTTTTCCATAATGTCATGAAAAAAATGCTTCCTGGCGCAGGCGGCAAGAGTATCCCTACCATGCAAGCCGGCGACTATTTCGCTTTCAAATACACATGGGCTTTGGCTAATGTGATGGACGTCAATGAGTTGACAGCCGTGGCATGGCTTCAGGACAGCGAAACAAAAATGGTTTACCAAGGATGCAAGTCATCAGATGATTTCCAGCCATACTATGCGAAACAAGCTTATATCACTGGAATCGACCATACCAAGACTACAATCTGCTCCGGCACGGTTGATCCGGTATTAACAATCGACAATTTAGGTTCAGAAACAATCAACACATTGGATATCAATGTGAAATTAAATGGCAACGACGTTACAACAATAACATGGAACGGCAATTTGCAATTCGGCAAAACCGTAAAATTTGACCTTGGCGAATTGAATTTCAATGAAATAGCCGAGAAAAACGAAATGACATTTGAGATTGTTGGTATCAACGGCGCTCCTGACGACTATCAGCCAAGCGTTTATACTTATGCATTTGACGAGGCATTTCTGGTTGTCAACAAATCATTCAAACTGACAATCCGCACAGACGATGACCCTCAATCTATCACCTGGGATCTCGTAAACACTGCCAATGGCGAGGTGGTCGTCAGTGGCGGTCCATACGCTGAAGCTTCAACAGTCTATACCGAAGAGTTCAACCTTGATGGTGACGGTTGTTATATGTTCACCATTTACGATGCCAGCGGTAACGGACTCAACGGCGGAAGTGGTTTCTATGGCTTGAAAGCCGGTTCAAAAACTATTGTTTCAGGCTCGAGTTTCAATGATAAGGAATCGAATGAGTTTGCTTATGAAAACTATGCTGATATCATTGAAAACCAAGCTAATACAGCTTCCGTCTACCCTAACCCTTCAAATGGAATGGTCACAATTGAAGCTGATGCTAACTGCACGCTTACAGTTTACAATACTGCCGGTCAGCTCGTTTATAACCAAACTGTTGAAGGCAAAACAGTTGTCAATATGTCGGACTTCCAAAAAGGCACATATCTGTTCGTTTTGACAGATGAGGCAGGTTTAAGCAAGAAACAAGTTATTGTGTTACAATAAATTAAAAATTCATGGGCTGGCATCATTGTCAGCCCTTTTAGTATCATGAAAAGAATCTTTGTTTTATTATTAGTGCTCTCAATGTTTTCATGCACAAAGACGAAAGTCGATTTAATCGTCCATAACGCTAATGTCTATACCGTTGATAATCAGTTTGGTAAAGCGCAAGCTTTTGCCGTTCAAGACGGAAAATTTGTGGCGGTAGGCTCCGACAGAGATGTTTTAAGACATTATGACGCCGTCAAAACACTCGACGCTCAAGGGCAAAGCATCTATCCGGGCTTCATCGACGGGCACTGCCACTTCATGGGATATGGCGAGACAAAAGTGCGTTACGCCGATTTGAATGGCTGTAAGTCGTTTGACGAAGTGCTTGAAAGACTTGCAAAACACAACGAGAACAATGATTCTGAATGGCTCCTTGGCCGTGGCTGGGACCAGAACCTTTGGGAAGTAAAGGAATTTCCTGAAAACACCGAGCTTCAGAAGCGTTTTCCAGGCAAGAAGGTGCTCATCACCAGAGTTGACGGACATGCTGTGCTTGTGACGGATAACATATTGAAAACCATTGGATTAAACGAGCATTCGAATGTTGACGGCGGCGAGGTTCTGTTAAATAAGAAAGGCAAGCCTTCCGGCATACTTCTCGACAACGCTGCCGACATGGCGAGGGCTATCATCCCGACACTCGATAACACTCAGAGAATCAAAGCATTAAAGATCTCACAGCGTGACTGTTTTGCTCACGGCTTGACTGGCGTTACCGATGCCGGTCTCGACATAAAATCCATCGCCTTGATTGACTCTTTACAGCAAGCTGGCGTTTTGCAGATGAAAGTCAACGCCATGATCAACCCTGACGACGAGACAATGGATTACTTCATGAAGTTCGGAGTCATCGAGAAGGAACGGCTTACCGTGCGCTCGGTTAAGATTTACGCTGACGGAGCTCTCGGCTCGCGTGGTGCCAAATTGCTCGAGCCTTATTCCGATGCGCCAGAAACCTATGGATTATACGTTGAAAATGAAGATTTCTACGATCACGTCTGCGAAAAGGCATACAATGCCGGTTATCAGGTCTGCTGCCATGCCATCGGTGACGGCGGCGTGCGCATGATTCTCAACGAATATGGCAAGTTCCTGAAAGGCGAAAACGACCTCAGATGGCGCATCGAACACTCTCAAGTCGTTAATTCTCAGGACTTTGCATTATATAAAAAATACAACGTGATTCCTTCGATTCAGGCCACACATTGCACCTCCGACATGCCATGGGCGGAAGAGCGTTTGGGTTCTGAACGAGTTAAATATGCTTATGCATATAAGATGTTGCTCGACCAGAACGGATGGCTCATCAATGGCACCGACTTCCCTATCGAGCACGTCTCCCCTCTCAAGACTTTCTATTCTTCTGTAGCACGTAAATATCTGACCGACAACAAGTTAAGTCGTGAAGAAGCATTGAAGTCAATGACAATCTGGGCAGCTAAAGGTTATTTCGCCGAGTCGCGCAAAGGCAGCATCGAAATCGGCAAGGAAGCTGATTTTGTCGTCCTTTCCGATGATATCATGACCATTGATGACGAGAAAATTCCCGATGTAAAGGTGATGAACACGTTTATTGACGGGGAGATGGTGTATTAAATCTATTCTTTCAACCACCTGCTTTTATTAAGAAGTAAGTAATCATTGTTTTGGCAAGGTTTTGATATTGTCGAGAAAGTCTTTCTCCACTTGGCTCAATGTACGTTGCTGGTATTTCTTGTATTCGTTGGTGGCGTGTTCGATGGCTTGTTCGTGCGACACTTTCCCTGCGCCTTGAAGCAGTTTTTCACCGCTCATCGTCAAGATGCTGTCCAAATGTGCTGCCCAGTCTTTCATGGTCATCACTTGCTGTCGTTCCGCTTGTCGTTCCGCAAAGTCCAAGTATCCTGAAACAATCTGCCCCATTGCCCGTAACTCCTTTTCATCCAAATAGTTCTTTGCAATGACGGTATCTTTCAGGTGTGGTCTGTCGCCCTCAAATGTCGTCAATCCCATAAAATCCTTTTCGGCATCGGCGCGACTGACAATGACTTCGGCAGCCGTCTGGCCATGCACGGCATAGTGAATCTTGTTCTGCACCCGCTTGAAAAACTCGATGGAAATGTCGGCCTTGGGATTGTAGTCGATGCTTGTGGCGTAAATATCAAGCACTTGCCTATAAAATACCTTCTCTGAAGAACGAATGTCGCGTATACGTTCGAGAAGTTCCTTCCAGTAGCCACCACCGCCAAGGTTTTTAAGGCGATTATCGTCAAGGACAAAGCCTTTTCTGATATACTCGTTGAGTCTTTTTGTTGCCCATTGACGGAATTGTGTACCACGCAAGGATTTCACGCGGTAACCAACTGAAATGATGACATCCAAGTTATAATAATTGGTCGGTTTGGTAGAAAAATCGGAATTTCCGATTTTTCTCACAGATTCCTCTTGTTTCAGCTCTCCTTCCTCGAAAATGTGTAAGATGTGTTCATTGATGGTAGAACGCGATTTGTCAAACAGTGTAGACATACCGTCTATTGTTAGCCAAACCGTTTCATCAGCCATCTGTACATCCACCTTCACAGCCCCGTCATCGGTCTGGTAGATTATCATTTCCTGTAGAGGATTAATTAGTTTATTGTTTTCGTATTGATTTTCCATTATTTACCTCCTTTCTCTATTTCCCTCTCCACCATCATCTTAGCCTCATCTAACAACCGTTTGCTTTCCGCTTTCAAGGCAAAACTCTCTTGGATTTTTGCTGAAATGGTTTCCTGAATGGGCTTTGGCAGTTTGGGAATGATTACTTGTTCTATTTCTGATGGCTTCCAGTGTTGGATGATGGCACCGTTGGAATCACGCTCGGCCTGCATCTGTACAACTATTGAGTTCAATACAAGTGTCAGGTAATCGGATGTGTAATCTTCATTGAAAATAGACAAATGAAGCAATGCACCCGATGTGATGCAGTCCATGTCTTCTTCCACTTTATAAGCAATGCCAACACTGCCGTCTTTTGATAATAAAATGGTGTCTTTCTTTGGCCTTAATTCATTCAAGTTGAAATCACTGGGTGACAAATAAATGTTTGGTTCTGAAATGCCGAATTTTGACACATCCGATACTCTTACGAATGGTATACCGCTGTCTTGGTATGCCTCGCTTCCTGGCTCCACCGATTTCTTTATATGTGCAATGTCCTCAATGGTATTGCACTCGTATTTCGACAATTGGGCAAACAAAGCATCATATTTTGGCTGGTAGTATTCTGCATCCAATCGGCCCGATGATTTGCAGACCGAATAGTTCTTGATGGAATAGTTTGCCGTTGAAGTTGTAACCCACGCTTCGTCATACAACTCCTGCAGCAATATCCATTCTGCCAACCGATAATAATATGTGCTTTCCACTATCATTTTATAGTATTCTATAACTGATTGATTATCAATCAAATGGGGGGGGTAGAAATTGCATCTTCTACTTTAAGTTTCGCACTTTCAAGTAGTTGCTTCGCCTCATTGCGCAAGGAAATGCTCTTTTGGACGTATGCTGCAATGGTTTGTTGTGTTTTTTCAGGTAGAATAGGAACAATGAATTTTTCAATATCATCAGGATATAATTCTGCTTGAGCACTACCAGTACATAGTTTCTCAGTTTGCAGTCTTCCAACTTGTGAGTTGAGTACTAACGCCAAATATATAGGATTCACATCATGTACACGTAAGATATTTACGTGATTGCTTGCGACCGCTGGCTCATCTTTTAAGTACACTTGTGTCCTACCGATGTTAGCTCCTGTAGTATATATTAAGATGTCTCCGTATTCAATGCGAGCGCGATTGTGAGATTTTAAGAAGTCCGTTGTAGTGTGCTCGAAATTATCATAATCAAGTCCGTCTTCAAGGATATGTTTGCTATTGACAACGGATACTTCTCCATATTGAACATAGTCTGGTTGCACTCCACGAGCGTTGAATAACTGTATTTCTGCAATTCTTTTATGAGGAACAGACATTATCAACGACTCTAATTCATCGTATTTCACCATGTAGTGTTCTGCATCCAATCTGCCACTTGCCAAAAACGATTCTTTCAATTGCTTGATGTTGACAGGGGTGTTATTGGGTTGCCATTTTTTTAATCCTAATTCTTTAAGTAGCAATTCTTCCGCTTCAGAATATAATTGTTTTGATTTGATATGTTTATCTGAATACTCTTGGTACAACGACAAGCACTTATCCTTTAAACTCTCATTTGGCAAGAAAATATCAAAATTTTTTACTAGTGTGATTGTAAGATGTGGCTGAGCACATTGAGAACTAGAGCGTATAAGTTGCTTAAAAGAGAAATCTGTTGATAAATAGAGGTATAAGAAAACTCTTTCCCTTTCTTCAAGTTGAGAAGAATTGATGAACATTAAATCTCTACTTGCATAGGCTCTTTTTGTGACATAGCCAACAAATCCTATTGAACCACCCTTTGTTATTACAATATCGCCGGGACTTACAAATTTAAGCGTGTCATAATCTGACGATAGTATTGGTAATGTCACACAATTATCGTATTCGATTTCTTCTTTAACATTTTGGACACGAATTAAAGGTATGTCGCCTGTTCCATATAAAGGCTCAACACCAGGATAAAAAGCACTGCAATCAATGCCAACATTCCAATTTGAAAACTTAGAGAATCTTTCTGGATTATTCTTTACAAAGTTTTCAATTCTTTCATATTCTTTAGCGTGATATTCTGCATCAAGCCTGAATGTCTCAACACCATTCAAAACATCGTTTAACCATACCTCGCTTATCTCTAGCCCTTCCAACAATTGTTTATACTTCTCCGCGTTGAAAGGGCTACTCAAAAAAAACTTAGCCCTTCCTTTTTGGCAAATTCAGCAAAAGCCTCGGCGATGCCGTCCTTGGTCAATCCGTCGTGGTTGAAAAGGTCGTGCTTCACAATGAGGTGGCCGTGTGAATCCAACAAATATTCGTTATTCTCTTTAGGTGTCACTTCGTAATGCGCAACTACATCCGAAACCATATTGTTCGCAACAGGTTCCTCTTCGTGTATTCTTGCGTATGGATAATCGCTCTTCTTGACGAAAATCTTTTCTCCGCTGTTGTCCTTGCTCGGCTCCTGCATAGTGGCAAAGAAGATAGGATAATCCTCTTTTTTCGGGCATAGCACATCATCCCATTTCTGCACAAACAACACGCTTGTTTTTGTTCCCGTGTGTGGCTTGAACACATTTCCATGCAATCCCACCACTGCCAAAATGCGGCAACGCTCGGCAATGTAATCTCGGATATATTTATCGCTGCTATTGTTGAAACGACCTTGCGGCAGCACAATGGCCATACGTCCGCCAGGCTTCAAAAAATCAAGGTTGCGCTCAATGAAAAGGATGTCACGCCCCACTTTGCTTGCCATCTTTCCTGCAGCGTTTTTGCTCAATTCGTACTTTGATAAAATACGGCTTTCCTTAATGTCTCCGGCAAAGGGCGGATTGGCCATGAGAATGTCGAACTGGAAATCACGGTTGCTGTTTTTATCAACACGCAACTTTTTCAGTTTTTTCCAGCCCTCAAAGTATGTTTCCTGCCAATTCTCGTCTTTTAGATTTTCATCCCAACGCTCGTAATCCAAAGTATTGAGGTGCATCACATTGGTTTGTCCGTCGCCAGCTATGAGATTGAGGGTGCGGGCTACACGGACTGCTTTTTCATCAAAATCAATGGCAAAAACTTTGTTTTGCACATAGTCAGTGCATTCTTGCGGTTTTTGCTCCAAGGTAAACAAATGGCTCTTTTTCAGTCCCTTACTTTCCAATATCTTTTGCCAAACATAAAAAATGGTATGCACAGGGAAACCACAACTGCCAGCAGCTGTGTCAATCATGGTTTCGTATGGAGAAGGATTAAGCATCCGTACACACATGTCAATTACGTAACGAGGTGTGAAATATTGCCCTTTTTCGCCCTTGCTGCTTTTGTTTATCAGGTATTCGAAAGCCTCGTCCACCACATCAAGGTTGGAATTGAACAATTTCACATCTTGCAACGAACTCACACAAACCGACAAATGCGAAGGTGTCAGCATCAGTTTGGCATCTTCGGTGAAAACGCCCGACCACTTTTCCTTTGCCTCATTGAAAAGGTTTTGCAGCTTTTCTTTCAATTCAGTTTCTGTGTCGCCGTAGTTGCGGAACTCTAAATGGCGGTCTTTCTTTCTACCGCTCTCCATTTCGTCATACAATTTGGTGAAGATAAGCTTGAAAACTTCTTCAAACACATCTACACCCGCATTGGCAAACACTTCATCTTCCATTTCCAAAATCAAGTCTTTCAATGATTTACGTTCGTTTACCAATTTATCTTTAGCAATCAAATCGTCGATAGTCCAACGCTCGCTTAATATATCGGAAAGCTTCTCATTTGCTTTTGGAATGATGGGAATATCCTCAAAGAAATTTGGGTCTTTGCGATGATAATATGAAATACTTTCGCCATTTGTCCAAACACCAATTGGCGCACCTGTGCCATTGCAGTAGCTTTTCAGTTGCTCCTTGCCATCTTTCAGTTTCGGACTTTTCAATTCGACAATGATATACGGTGTATAAGTTTGGTCTTTGTCAAAAATAACAATGTCAGCGCGTTTCTTTTCCCGTCCAAACGTAACCACATATTCCAATTCCATGCGCGAAACTGGGTAATGATAGTCCTCTGTCAAAACCATCAGATATAACTGACGGACCACCTCTTCGGGCGTCAACTTGATTGCTTTATTTCGGACAATGCAATTGATATAAGGAGTTGGCTTGCCTTTAACCTCTTTTTCTTCGATTCTTTCTTCAAGTTGGAATATCTTTTCTTTGCTAAACTGTGTGAGGCTGTATTCGCTGCCTTTTAGTATTTCTGAAATGGTTGTCATATTCAGTCTATTTCTTAAATCCTAATTCTTATTTAATTTTTTCGTCTAAGCACTTATAAACAATACTACGACCTAAAACAACTTCTTCAAATCTTCCGTCGTCAAACCATTGAAATCGCCGGAGCTCATGAAGCCGCCGACCATGTTTTCGCGTTTGAGGTCGTTTAACAGCTTGACAAGCTCGTCTTTTGAGTGAACCACCTGCAAATCAGGGCGTTGGAAGCCTCTGATAATGCGTTCGGCGGGCATCATCTCCAGTTTTTTGATTGCCACAGCATGCGGGTCGTAGAAGACGACGGCACTGTCGCAGTTGTCGAGGCAATGTGCGTAATGGTCGATGAAGACCTCGCTGAGGCTGCTGTAGGTGTGTAACTCGAAGACTACCAATAAGTTCTTATTGGCATATTGCTCTCTCAGAGCCTTCACTGTTGCCAACACCTTCGACGGCGCATGGGCGAAGTCACGGAACACGAGATTGCCTTTTTCTTTGTTTTCAAACAATAATTCAAGTCTTCTGGCAGCGCCTTTGAAGGTCTTGATAGCCTCATAAAACTGCTCGTCGCTGATGCCGACCTGCTTAGCCACATAACGTGCGGCGTTGATATTCTTCATGTTATGCTCACCGAAAATCTGCACCTTCTCCTCTTTTCCGTCGGGCAAAATCAAGATGGTATCGTCGCCATCGGTTTTATATGGATGAATATCGTATCCATAAGTAGGAACACTTGAAGTTTCAGCTATTTTAGCTGCTTCCATATCGTTTCCATCGTATATAAGACAGCCGCCTTTTTCAATGGTATTTACAAAGATTCTGAACTGCTCAAGATAAAAATCGAATGTCGGGAAAACGTTGACGTGGTCCCAGCCGATGCCTGAAATTACTGCTATATGCGGATGATATTTATGGAATTTCGGCACTCTGTCGATAGGCGAAGTGAGATATTCATCGCCTTCGATGACCATATATTTAGCGGTCTCGCTGAGGCGAACCATCACGTCGAAGCCTTCGAGCTGGGCTCCGACCATGAAATCGGTCTCGATGCCAGCCTGTTTCATCACATGCAGAATCATCGACGTTATCGTGGTCTTACCGTGGCTACCGCCAATCACGATGCGGATTTTGTCTTTGCTTTGCTCGTAAAGATATTCGGGATATGAATATATTTTAAGTCCAAGTTCTTGAGCGCGAATGAGTTCCGGATTGTCGATACGGGCGTGCATTCCCAGAATGACGGCTTCATACGAGTCATCCAAAAGTTCAGGATGCCAACCGAATTCCTTTGGCAGGATACCTTCTTTTTCCAAACGTGTGCGTGAAGGCTCAAAAATCTCATCATCCGAACCTGTCACTTCGTAACCCTTTCTGTGTAAGGCTATTGCGAGGTTATGCATCGCACTTCCACCAACTGCAATAAAATGGACTTTCTTCATATTTTCATTATTTGTCACTGCAAATTTACAAAAAAGTTTTGAATTATATTATATTTTAATGCCATTTTCGAAATACTCTCAGTACCTTGTGGTAAGTCGTATTTCTGTAAATGGCATTAAAATCTTAATTAATTGATTCTATTTTCGAAATACTCTCAGTACCCTGTGGTATGGCTGTTGAAAAAAACTAATAGCTAATGGCTAATCGCTAATGGCTTTTTTGTATTTTTGCAATATGTTATTGGATAAAAGTCTAATTAGAAGTTTCAGCGATTATCTTCGTCTTGAGCAATCGTTGTCGGACAATACAATCGAGGCGTATTGCCATGATATTGAATTGTTTAGGCAGTATTTTGAGGATTCTGGAAAGTCATGTTCGATAACAGAAATCACACATCACGACATCGAGGATTTCTTTGCAAAGCTTTATGATTTGGGTATAGCGGCATCGTCGCAGGCACGTATATTGTCAGGTTTGAAGAGTTTTTTCAAATACCTTTTGCAGGAAAAGATTTGCGAGGCTGATCCCACAATGCTTGTGAGCTCGCCTTCCATTGGCCGTCATATTCCGGATGTGCTTAGTTATGAAGAGATTGTGAGTATGATGGACTGCATCGACCTGAGCCAGCAGTTTGGGCACCGCAACAAGGCCATCATTGAGGTGATGTACGGCTGCGGACTGCGTGTCTCGGAAGTTATATCATTGAATATCAGTGATGTATATGCCAAAGACGAGTTTATAAAAGTATTTGGCAAAGGCTCAAAAGAAAGATTAGTGCCAATCGGAAACAAGACCCTGCACGAGCTGATGCTCTACATCGGAGGCGAGCGTCTGCACCAGAATATAAAGCCGAAATTCAGCGACAAGGTGTTCATCAGCGCACGTGGCACGAGCTTGACACGCCAGAGTGTGTTTCTGTTGGTGAAACGACTTGCCGAGCAAGCAGGAATCAAAAAGACGATTAGTCCGCACACTTTACGGCACTCATTTGCCACTCATCTCATCGAAGGTGGTGCCGACCTGCGTGCAGTACAGCAAATGCTGGGACATTCAAGCATTACAACGACTGAGATTTACACTCACATCTCAGACGAATACCTGCGTCAGGTAATCATGGAATATCACCCGCGCTGGCACTCCCAGAAGACCTCAACTAATTGATTTCCATCAAAATAGAAGTCGAGGTTTAACTCATCATACGTGAGGCATTCACCGTCTTCATTATCTTCGACAAAGTCTTCATAGCCGTTTTCCTTCATGAGTTCAATCAGCTGGTCTTTGTTAAGATCGAAGATTTTTGCGCCGAAAAGCACGCTGTTCTCGTTGTAGGTGTAGAAATTAGCAAGACGTTGCACCGTGTCTCCCTCAAAGTACATCGAGAGGTCAAAGTCCTCATAATCAAGCACTATGATGTGGTTGCCGTCATCATAGGCCGATTCGATTTCCTCTTGGTTTGAAGGCTGTCCCAACGACTCGACAACCTCATCGATCGACATTCCGAACTGGAATTCGCCGTATCCTTTCAAAGGTTCTATTACATAATTTTCCATCATGATGTTTATATGGTTAATTATTCAAATCTTATTGATTTAGAAGGTCTTACATTGTTTATCAGCATTGTCGGCAACAGCAGCATCAGCACCCAAAGCACGAATGTGCCGACGTTGAGCATCAGGATATGCCACGGATTCAGCTCGATAGGAACCGCCGAAAGGTAATACGATTCCGGCGATAGTGTTATGACATTGGTATATTGTTGAATCAGGCAGAGTCCCAAACCTATCACATTTCCGATTACCATACCTATTAATAATATACGGCATGAACGTTTAAGGAAGATACTTCTGATAAGTCCGTTTGACGCTCCCATCGCCTTCAAAAGACCTATTGTTGAAGTGCGTTCAAGTATGATTATCAACAACATACTGATTATTGTGATACCTGCGACCAAAAGCATCAGAGCGATGATAATTACCACGTTCATATCCTGCAACTCGAGCCAGTCGAAGATATGCGGATAAGTCTCCATAGCTGTATACGACACCAGATTCGTAGGGATGCTGTAGTATATCTTTTCGTTGTAATCGTTTATAAGTGTTTGATTATCAACCCAAATCTCAAGATGCCCAATCTCGCCATTGTCCCAGCCGTTGAGTTTTCTGATCTGGTTCAAATCGCAGTAAAGAAAACGGTCGTCGCATTCCTGAAGTCCGGTCTCATATATTCCAACGACGTTGAATTTGCGGCCTCTCGCCTTCATATCCTTGTCAACAAACCATATTCTCGCAGGGTCACCTACGTTAAGGTTCATCTTTTGAGAGATGATTTTTGAAATCACCACATCGTTAGAGCGTTCATTATCAACATATTGCGGTATGATTCCGTCAACGAGATAAGAATTGATATAGCTCCAATTGTAATCAGCGTCAACGCCTTTCAGTACAACTGCCAAAATTTCGTCGTCGGTCTTGATGATGCCCGCTTTGTTGGCTGTTTTGTGCATCTCGGTGATGAAAGGCTTGTTGAGACGGACATTAAGCACACTGTCATAGATGAATGGCGTCTCCTCTATCGACTCGTTTTGGTTCAGTGCCTGGATGTGAATCGGGGCGACAAAACCAACAACTTTATCCTTTATTTGATTTTTAAAACCGACCACTACAGCTATGGAAATCAACATGATAGCTATTCCAAGTGCCACGCTTGCCACGGCAATGCGCATCACTGTCGAAGAGAGGTTATCTTTCGACAACGAAAAAATTCTTTTGGATATGAAGCTGGCCGCGTTCATTTTTTTCTTATCATTGCAAAATTAAAAAAATATCGAATATGTTGAGAAAAATTTTGGTTTTATTTGCCATTATCATATCTATATCATTGAATATCAACGCTCAAGACCTCAAACTTCTTGATGCAAAAGATGCTGTTACCGGTGCTTCAAGGATGGATTTGTATCTGCCTTGCCTGAAAAACAAGGCTGTCGCAATAATCGCAAACCAGAGCAGCATTATGGACAACGGCATGCATCTTGTTGATACTCTGTTGAGTAAAGGTATAAATATTGTTAAGATTTTCACTCCTGAGCATGGATTCAGAGGCACTGCTGAGGCTGGCGAACACGTGTCATCTGGCGTTGACGAAAAGACGGGAATCACCATCGTCTCGCTTTACGGAAAGAACAAAAAACCGACTGCAGAGCAGCTGCAAGGCATTGATATTCTGTTGTTTGACCTTCAAGATGTGGGCTGCCGTTTCTACACTTACATCTCCACTATGACATACGTGATGGAAGCCGCAGCGGAGAACGGCATCTCGATTATTGTGCTCGACCGTCCCAATCCGAATGGATTCTATGTCGATGGTCCTGTGCTTGAGCCCGAAAACAAGTCATTTGTAGGAATGCATTGTGTACCGATAGTTTACGGTCTGACAATCGGGGAATATGCTCTGATGGTAAATGGCGAACGATGGCTCAATGACAGCATCCAGTGTGACTTGACAGTCATTCCGCTTGGAAACTATGACAGAAACGCCATCTACAGGTTGCCTGTGAAGCCGTCACCGAATCTGCCCAACTGGGAAGCTGTATACCTCTACCCTTCTTTGTGTCTGTTTGAGGGCACCGATGTGGGTGTCGGTCGTGGCACAAAGCTGCCGTTTCAGATTTACACCTTGCCGCAGACAAATGATACGGTTAACCTCGTGGATTATGCGCATCGTTATCGCAACAACGAGCAAAAACTGAATCTATCGTGGATTCTTGATGCAAGGAAACGGTTGCCCAACGATGAAAAATTCTTCAACAATTATTTCATAAAACTGGTTGGCGTAAGCGATATGCAACAAAAAATCAATTCCGGCCTTACCGAAGATGAGATTCGTTCATCGTGGCAGACTGGAATCGATAACTATCTGAAAATCAGAGCGAAATATCTGATTTATTAGTAATTTCTCTTACCTGGATAAACTTCGAGAGCTTTTCCGAGTATCATCATGGCGTCTTTGAGGTCGTCGCAGTTGAGGCAGTAGCTTAGACGAACTTCCTGACGGCCGAGACCGATTGTTGAGTAGAAACCGCTTGCTGGTGCGAGCATCACTGTCTTTCCCTGATAGTTGAAGTCGGTGAGCATCCACTTGCAGAACTTGTCTGAGTCGTCAATTGGAAGATGTGCCACGATATAGAAAGCGCCTTTTGGTGTCGGGCAGTATGCTCCAGGAATCTTGTTGATGCCTTCCACGCACACGTCACGGCGTTTCACGTATTCTGCGACGATGGCGTCGAAGTATGACAATGGGGTGTCGAGAGCAGCCTCGCCAGCCACCTGACCGTATGTCGGAGGTGAAAGACGTGCCTGAGCGAATTTCATTGCTGTGCTGATGACTTCGCGGTTACGTGTCACCATACGACCGACGCGGATACCGCAAGCGCTGAAACGCTTTGACACTGAGTCGATTAATATAACGTTATCATCGACACCTTTAAGACTCATCGCTGAGTAATGTTTCGAACCGTCGTAGCAGAACTCACGATAAACCTCATCAGAGATAAGATAAAGGTCATATTTCAGGATAATCTGGCGAAGACGTTCCATTTCCTCTTCTGAATAGAGGTAACCTGTCGGGTTGTTAGGGTTGCAGATGAGGATAGCCTTGGTGTGTTCGGTGATAGCTTTCTCAAAGTCCTCGATTGGAGGCAGTGCGAAGCCGTTGCTGATCTCAGAATAGATTGGACGGACGCGCACTCCTGCTGTCTGAGCGAAACCATTATAGTTAGCGTAGAATGGTTCTGGAATGACGATTTCATCATCCGGATCCATGATTGTCTGGAATGCAATCGACAGAGCTTCCGAGGCTCCGTTTGTCACGATGATATCATCTGGGGTGACGTGGATGTTCAGTCTGTCATAGTATTCGCAGAGTTTCTTTCTATATGAAAGAGTACCTGCCGAATGGGTATATTTAATGACTTTTTCGTCATAATTTTTGACTGCTTCAAGAGCGTATGGAGTTGTCGCGATATCAGGCTGACCAATATTCAGGTGATATACGTGAATACCTCTTGATTTTGCTTCGTCGGCGAAAGGGACAAGCTTCCTTATTGGCGAAGCCGGCATAAACTGGCCTTTTTTCGAAATTTTAGGCATAGGATTATATATTATTATATGTTATTATTTGTTAGTTTTCTTTATTTACTGGCGTCCCGATCGATTCGATCTTCAGTGGTGCGGCGTCGGTCGGCTCGGCAAGGATAGTTCCCTTGATGTGCAGTTTCACCTCTTTGTTAATCAACGCGTTTGAGAACACTGTCACGTATTTATTGAAACTACCAGGGCGGTCGGTGTTTTTATAAGTCACTTTGATGACATTTGATTCGCCGGGAAGAATTGGTTGTCTTGGCCATTCAGGCACTGTGCAGCCGCATGATGACTTAGGCTGTGTAAGGATAAGCGGTTCATTGCCGGTGTTGACAAACACAAACTCGTATGAGCCGTTGCCTTTATATTCTATATTGCCGAAGTCGTGGTTAGTTTCCTTGAATGTCATTTCAGGGCCATTCTGGTTGTCAGCGGTCTTTTGTGTTGCAGATTGTTTTTCTGTTGACAGGTTTTTTTTGTCTTCTTTTTTATTTTCAACCTTTTTCACATCAACCTTTTGAAAATCAGATTTTTTAACATCAGCTTTGTCTTCTTTCACTTCCGATTTCGCTTCAATCTTAGATTTGTTGTCATTTTTGATTGTCTTCTCTGTTTGAGCAAAAGACACTGAACCGATAAGGAACAGCATGCTAACCAATACAAATAGCTTTTTCATATCGAATAATTTTTAAAATTTTCAACCTACAAAAATACAAATAATTCTGATATGTGACGACAAAAATAATTTTTTTAAAAAAATGAAAAAAAATGTCGGGGGTATTGAAAAGTTGTGTATTTTTGCACTCCGAAAACGGCGGGGTAGCTCAGTTGGTTAGAGCGTCGGATTCATAACCCGGAGGTCATGAGTTCAATTCTCATCCCCGCTACATCAAAAACAAAAACGGCGACTGAAAGTCGCCGTTTTTTTTATTTTCTTGAAACCACCTTTTTTGCAGCTTCCACGATATCTGGGGTATCCAGATGATAGTGTTTCAGCAGCTCGTCTGGGGTGCCGCTCTGACCGAAGATGTCGTTGACGGCGACCATTTCGATAGGTCTCGGGTTATTTAACGCCAAAACTTGTGCTATGCTGTCACCAAGACCGCCATTGCGCATGTGTTCTTCAGCGGTGACCACGCAGCCTGTCTTTGCAACTGACTTCAACACTGCCTCGACATCCAACGGCTTGATAGTATGGATATTGATGAGCTCGGCGTTGATTCCCATCTCTTTCAAGATCGGGAGTGCCTCGATGGCTTTCCACACGAGATGACCGCAGGCGAAGATTGACACGTCAGTGCCTTCCTGAATCATCTGAGCCTTACCTATAATAAATGGCTCGTCGATTGGGGTGAAGTTGGCCACTTTCGGACGACCGAAACGGAGATATACCGGGCCGTCGTGTTCAGCGGCAGCGATGGTAGCGGCCTTTGTCTGGTTATAGTCGCATGGAACGAGAACCGTCATGTTAGGCAACATCTTCATCATGCCCACATCTTCGAGGGTCTGGTGTGTGGCACCGTCCTCTCCGAGGGTCACGCCGGCATGTGAGGCGCATATCTTGACGTTTTTGTTGGAATAAGCCACCACCATGCGGATCTGGTCATAGATACGAGCTGATGAGAAGTTGGCGAAGGTGCCTGTGAATGGGATGTAGCCGCCTATAGCCAATCCAGCTGCGATTCCGACCATGTTTGCCTCTGCTATTCCCACTTGGAAGAATCTTTCAGGGAATGCCTTGGCGAAGTCGCCCATCTTGAGTGAGCCTGTGAGGTCGGCAGTGAGGCCGACGACCTTAGGGTTGCGTTTGCCGGCTTCGAGCAGACCGTCGCCGAAGCCGCTTCTTGTATCTTTATAATTTTGAACTTCTATTTTCATGATAATATATCTTTTCCCGTCATTTCGACTGAAGCGAAGCGGAATGGAGAAATCACCGGCATTGTTTTTTTAGTAATTCTGAATGATTCAGATGGCTGTGATTCCTCGACTACGCTCGGAATGACGATGGGTTAATCAATAATCTCCAAGTGTTTCTTTAAGCTGTGAAAGAGCGTTAGCGGCTTGTTCGTCGTTAGGCGGTGTGCCGTGCCATTTGTGTGTTCCCATCATAAAGTCGACACCCATACCCATCTCGGTGTGAGCGAGGATGATCTGGGCCTGGCCTTTATGAGCGTTCTTACGGGTAATATTGAGAGTATCAACGATTTGTTGCATATCGTTACCATTGCATTCGTACACTTTCCATCCGAACGCCTCGTATTTAGCCTTGAGGTCGCCGAGGTTCATCACATCATCGGTGCTGCCGTCGATTTGTTTTTTATTGTAATCGATGATAGCCACGAGGTTGTCGACGTTTTTTGCCGGGACGTACATCGCCGCTTCCCAGATCTGGCCTTCCTCCTGCTCACCGTCACCCATGAGACAGAACACGAGGCTGTTGTCGCCATTGAGTTTCTTGGCTTGTGCCACGCCTGCCGCCACTGACAGTCCCTGGCCGAGTGAGCCGCTTGCAACACGGATGCCCGGGAGACCTTCAACAGGGGTCGGGTGACCTTGGAGACGTGTGCCGAGACGACGGAAAGTGGCCAGCTCCTTCACAGGGAAGTAACCGCGGCGAGCCAGGATGCTATACAGCATCGGGCTGATGTGGCCGTTAGAAAGGAAAAACATATCCTCTCCAGCCCCATCCATCGTGAAATGCTTCGGGTCGATGTGCATCTGGTCGAAATACAAGGCCGTCACAATATCGGTGGCGCCAAGCGAACCGCCCGGATGTCCCGACTGACAACCATGAACCATTCGGATAATATCACGTCTGACTTGCGACGCGACATCTTTTAATTCGTTGATAGTCATAGTATTATCAAAGTAAAGTAGTTAATTCGTTTTCTTCTGCAAATTTAGACATTTTTGTTTTTTAAATCAAAAAAAATTATTATTTTTGTGAAAATTAATTTGTTTATGCAAAATCAAAACGACAATAAATCTAAGACATTGATTTTCAAAGTATTGGAAGCTGACGAGCTTTTGACGTTCATCATGAAGAAGATGGACGGCATAAGTCGGACCAAGGCGAAGAACATCCTGACAGGCGGTTCGGTGGCGGTCAACGGAAAGACGATGACGCAGCATAATTTCCAACTTGTTCCAGGCATGGAGGTGAGAATTGGGAAGAACCATAAGCTCAACAGCATTGACAGTCAATGGATTAAGATTGTTTATGAAGACCAGTACCTGTTTGTTGTCGATAAAAAACCGGGGATAATCTGTCATTCGCCGAATCCGGAAGACGAGACGGTGCAAAGCATACTGAATCAATATCTTGAAAAAACGCATCAAAAATGTCATGCGCACACTGTTCATCGTCTCGACAGGGACACTTCAGGCCTTCTGATTTTTGCAAAAGACAAAAAAATAGCCTTGAAATTCGAGGAGAATTGGAAAGAGACGGTGTATGACCGGCGTTATGTGGCACTTGTGCATGGCGAGATGAAGAAAAAAGAAGGTACGATAAGCTCGTATTTAAAGGACAACGCGCAGTTTGTGACCTATTCGAGCAAATCGGACAACGGAGGCAAGTTCGCGGTGACACATTATAAATTAATAAAGGTGTCGGATGGATATTCTCTTGTCGAACTCAGATTGGAAACAGGCCGCAAGAACCAGATTCGTGTTCATCTTCAGGACATCGGTTTTCCTGTTGTCGGTGACCCGAAATATGGCGATGGAGATGACAAGATCGGGAGATTGGGACTTCATGCCTACAAGCTGTGCTTCATCCACCCCATCACCCACGAGGATTTGCAGTTCGAGACACCATTCCCCTCTTCATTTCGACTGGAACCATCGGGCATGATGAAGAAATCTCCTAAAAATGAATAATTCTGCTCATCCCTATTGTAGGAGATTTTTCGATTCCGCTTCGCTTCAATCGAAATGACAATAAAAATTGTTTGGATATTAAAAGATTTATATATATTTGCAGAATCGAAATAAAACTATATAACTTGATAAACTTTAAAAACTTTATACTATGACAGTTTGGCAAATTTGGCTTTTAATTGCGGCAGTGTTCGTGGTGATTGAGATATTCACCAGCGGTTTCGCAGTGGCTTGTTTCTCTGTGGGTTGCGTGTTCGGCGCGATATTGGCGGCATGTGACCTGTCACTCACTTGGCAGTTTGTGGCATTCGCCGTCGGCACGTTTCTGGCGTTCATACTGATTCGTCCGGTCGTGATGAGGTATCTTGACAAGAAGACCAACGACAACCATGTGAAGACCAACATGGACAACATCATCGGCAGGACAGCATACGTCACCGAGCGCATCCAGGAAGGCGGCTACGGCCGTGTGAAGATCGACGGCGACGAATGGAAAGCGCAGACATTCAATGGCTCGGCCATAGAAGTCGGGGAAAAAGTGATAATTGAATCTTACGAAAGTATAATATTAACCGTTAAAAAACTATAATCATGATTTACGTAGTAATAGTATTAGCAGCGATAGTTGTTATTTTCGCTTTGGCAGGACTTCTGGTGGTCCCGCAGTCAGAAACGAGAGTCATCGAACGCCTCGGCAAGTTCCATAAGGTGCTGCCAGCCGGCTTGAATATTATTTGGCCTATCATCGACCGTCCGAAAGTCATCACGACAAGAAAAGTGGCAGAAGGCTACCAGGGACGCCAAGTCGTTCGTATGAGTGAGACCGCAAAGATCGACCTCCGCGAGCAGGTATATGACTTCCCGAAACAGAATGTTATCACCAAAGACAACGTCACGACTGAGATTAACGCATTGCTGTATTTCCAGATTGTGGATCCGGTGAAATCGGTTTACGAGATTGACAATTTGCCTAACGCCATCGAGAAGCTCACACAGACCACTTTGCGTAACGTCATCGGCGAGCTCGAACTCGATGAGACCCTGACTTCGCGCGACACCATCAACGCCAAGTTGCGCACGGTGCTCGACGACGCCACAAACAAATGGGGTGTGAAGGTAAACCGTGTTGAACTTCAAGATATTACGCCTCCCGAGACAGTGCGTCAGGCGATGGAGAAACAGATGCAGGCGGAACGCAACCGTCGTGCCGAGATTTTGAAGGCTGAAGGTGAGAAACAGTCGGCGATATTGAATTCTGAGGGCGAGAAGACATCGGCCATCAACAAGGCTGAGGCTGTGAAACAGTCCACTCTGCTTGAGGCTGAAGGTATCGCAAAAGCCAAGATCATGCAGGCTGAAGCCGAGGCCAAAGCCATACAACTCGTGGCCGACGCCATCAAGGCGACAAAGACCGACCCCGCATCGTATCTGCTCGCGACAAAGTACATCGAGACACTGAAGGAGATGACAAGCGGCAAGGATAACAAGACAGTGTACCTGCCATACGAGGCAACGAATCTGTTGGGAAGCATCGGAGGAATTAAAGAAATCTTTAAATAGTTAAGAGCTTAAAGTGTAGAGTTTAGAGTAGTTTTATAGTTTAAAGTGGAAAGTTTGAAGTTATGATTGAAGTTGATCACGAATTATCAGAAAGACAGAAGAAAGTCGTCGACAAGCTGAATGAGCTGGGGATTCCATTTAAGCTGATATTTCATCCGGCGTTGCCGACCATCGAGGACGCTCTGAACTATTGGGGAAAATTCGAGTGGACACACTGCAAGAACCTGTTTTTCAGGAATCACAAGGGAAACCGCCATTATCTGGTGATATACGACTGCATGCATCAGCTCGCTATACATGACTTGGAGCACCGTCTGAAGCAAGGCAAACTAAGCTTCGCTTCGGAGGCGAGGATGGACAAATACCTTGGCTTGAAGCCAGGCAGCGTCTCCCCCTTCGGCATCATCAACGACGAGGAACACCATGTGTATCTTTATCTTGACAAGAATCTGCTCGACCGCGAGTACATCAGCTTCCACCCAAACGACAACACAGGAACCTGCGTCATCAAAACGACGGATCTGATAAAGTTTTTGGATGCGATGGGTAATGGTTACGAATTTATTGAGCTTTATTAGTTTTTAGAGTATCTTTTCTAAATCGTGCTTTAGTTTTGATGCGTTTTCGAAACGTAAGGCATTGATACCTACTGCTTTGGCACCTTCCACATTTTTAATGTTATCGTCGATGAATAGAGATTCTTCGGCTTTCAGGTTGTATTTGTTCAATAAAGTGTGGAAAATCTCAGGATTCGGCTTCAGCTGCTTGACTTCGCCGGAGACCACGATGTTGTCGATGAGGCTGAAGATATGATATTTTTTCTGCACTGCCGGAAATGTCTCGGCAGACCAGTTAGTGAGGCCGTAGATGACAGGGAAGCCATTTTCTTTCAATGACTTGATAAGGTCGTACATGCCAGGAATCTCCTCTCCCATCGTGTCCATCCAGTTTGTCTGGTACAGCTTGAGCGGCTCGGCGTATTTCGGGAACATGGCGCTGCGTTCTCTCACTGCCTGTTCGAATGGTTTTCCGCCGTCCATCTCGGCATTCCACTCGCTGTTGCAGACGTTTTCGATGAAATAGTTCGACTCTTCGATATCGTTAAAATACTTATCGAAGAGGTAATGTGGGTTCCAGTCGACGAGCACGCCGCCGAAGTCGAAGATAATGTTTTTAATTCCTGATTTTGTCATTTTTCAAACCTAATAAGCAACATAATATTGAGCCGAGCAATCCGACATATATCGAATCGACGGGCAAAGATACGAATTCTCCGAAAATGAGGCATGCTGTGCCAAAAATTATTGAGAAAAACACCCATTTCGGCTTGAAACGGCCAGGGAAAAACAGTGCCAAGGTGAGCGGCACGAATGTCGCTGTGGTGCGCAAACCCATCGAGAGGAAGCCGAGGTCGTTGATGTATTGTCTTGAGAATGAAGACGCTACAACAAACGCCAACAGCTGAATGCCGACGATGGTGAGACGAGTGACAGCGAGATTGTTTTTCGGTTTGAACACGTCTTTAACCAGTATTGTCGACGCTCCGAGGGTGAGTCCCGAGCCGCCGATGATGATGGTTATCAACAAGGTGCCGAGCACCAGTCCACCGATGAACTTAGGCATGTGGTTGGTGACAAACATTGGGAATGCTTGGGCTGAGCTCGTCATGATGCCGATGCCTTTGGGTATGTCTTTACCGATGATATTCAATGCGTTAAGCTCGTCGATGGTGATGTAATGAGCTCGCATATACATGCCCACCATCACGCAGGCAAAGCCGATTGGTATCGAGATGAGGGCTGAAATCATAGCACCACGACGTGCCACGCTGTCGGATCTGCCCGACCATATGGCCTGGGCGTAGGTCTGGGTCGAGAGCACGCCAAGAATCACCGACAGGCATGAACCTGCGTCTTTTGAGATGCCACGCGCGAAGATGTTTTGGTATTTCGCATTGACATCGTTGATGGTGTTTAACCCGTCAACTAATTGAATATCAGTATGTAATAAGATTCCTTTTATTGAGTCAACAAGCCCTGTATAGCCTTTAGCAAGCACTAATACTATCACTCCTGCCGCAAGTGCCGAGATACAAAGGAGTATTATTTTGACCACGCCGCCGATGCCAGCGCTCCAAAGTCCGCCGAAGACCACGTACAATGTCATGATTATTGCTGAGATTATAGCTGACACCCCAAACGGGATGTTAAATAGCGTCATCAGCAATGCGGCAGCTGATAGCACCTGTGCTATAATGCTGATAAACATGCCCAAAGAGCACAAGACAGAGCCTGTCATCTCGGCTTTACGGCCATATTCCTTGCGCACTATCTCGAGTAAAGTGGTGCTGTCGCTATGTCTGAGCGGCACGACGTAACCTATTGCGAGTGCCACACATCCGAGAGCCATCCCGAGGGTGAACCACCATGCGGAGATGCCGAAGCTGAATGCCAATTGCGCCGTTCCCACCGTCGACTGGCCGCCCACCAAGGTGCCGATGATGGCACCAGCCACCACCCAAGTGCCTGCCTTGCCTCCGCTGGTATGGAAGTCGCTGGCGTTTTTCACCTTTCTGACAGAAAGTATGCCAACGGTTTCAATGAGGGCAACCGCGAGAATCAAGCCTAAGATATGAAAAATCGAAATCGACATAATTAAAAAAAACGGTGCAAATTTACTGTTTTTTTCTCGCAGATTACACAGATATCACAGATTTTTCTATTCTTTCACGTTTTCATTCCACATATTGCCCGCTAAGGCGAGCTGTTGATTTCGCAGATTATTTTTCAAAGATTTCTGTGAATTCTGCTATTTCTGCGAGAAAAGTTTTATCTTTGCAAAAATTATCAATCATGAAAAAGCTATTATTAACCATCGTCGCAGCGACGCTTATTTTCAGCAGCTGCTGCAAAAAAGAAAACACAAACGTAACTATGAATACTACAATGGAAGACCTGCTGACGCGCCGCAGCGTGCGCAGCTACACCGACGAAGTGCCTCCGATGGAGGTCATCGAAGAAATCTGCAAGGCGGGAACATACGCCCCAACAGGAATGAACAAACAGGCACCTATCATCATCGCAGTGACCAACAAAGAGGTGCGCGACAAGCTGAGCAAACTCAACGCCGCCGTGTTCGGGCCGGACAACGACATGGACCCGTTCTACGGAGCTCCGGTGGTGTTGGTGGTCTTGGCTGACACCACAGTGGCATACACATGGAAGGAAGACGGCTCACTGGTGATGGGCAACCTCTTGAATGCCGCCCACGCCAAGGGACTCGGCTCATGCTGGATCCACAGAGCAAAAGAAGTGTTCGAGACAGAAGAAGGCAAATCCATTTTGCGCGACCTCGGCATCGACGACACTAAATATGTCGGCGTCGGCAACTGCATTTTGGGATACGTTAAAGGCGACTATCCGACGGCAAGACCGAGGAAAGACAATTATGTTTATTGGATCAAGTGATAGACAAACGATAGACAAGCAACTTTTTATATTATTGATTATCAATATTTTAAAAATTTTGATGATAGACAAACGATAGACAAAAGGTGTTTTAGGCTTGACAATTTGTTTTTCATAAATAATTTTGTTATATCTTTGCATTGTCAACAATAAAAAATGACAATGCGACCATTTAAAAGATATATCACAATCGCGCTCCTCGTTTTGATGACGGCACTTGTCGCTTGCAGACATGTATCGCATCATGACGAGGCGCGTGCTTTATATAATAAAGGTGTGGAGGTGCGCGAGGCAAAGCAAAACGAGGAGGCAGCTAAGGCTTTTGGAGAGGCACTCGTGGCTATCGACCGCTGCGATGCCGACGATGTTGAGACCAAGGAACTAAAAGCCGAGACCGAAGACCGTCTTGGCGAGATCTATTGGCTGCAGGGACTGTTTGAGGAAGCCTTGGATTTACATTTGGATGCCTCTGCCCTTTTCAGGGAACTAAATGACTACCCTGCTCTAATGAAATCGTTGAGAAATGCCGGTCGCGCCGAGGCTTCGCTGAATAATCTTGAAGTAGCTGAGATTTATTACAAAGAATCGCTTAAAATTGCCAAGTCATTGGATGACAAAGAGTTTACAAATGACTTGTTGCTTGACTTGTCTCGTGACATTTATATGGAAACCGATGATTATGACAATGTAATTTTAACTGTAAATCAAGCACTTCAAAGCGGCGCCGAGCCATATCAATGCCATCTGTTGCTCGGTTTGGCGTATTATTATCTTGAAAACGACGATGAGGCGATTAAGCATCTCAATGAGGCGGCGAGAAGTGACAAGGCTGGCATGAAAATGTCGGCATATCAGACTTTATATTTCATTTACCAGATTCGTGACGATTATGCAAAAGCCCTTGAATATCATGAGCTTTACAATGAAAACATGATTGCCGCCGACAACCAGCACCGCAGCGAGGAGATGCAGCGCATCAAAAGTGCCAACGATTTAAAAATGCAGGAAACCGCTTTGAAAGCGAAGCAGAGAACAAGAACTTTATATTTAAGTGGAGTCCTCGGATTGCTCGGAATAGCGTTGATTATCACAATTATTCTGCTTCGTCAGAGAACTCTGAGATCTCAATTGGACGCTGAAAAGAATAAAAACCAGTTTGAGCTTGCTCTTAAGAAAAACAAGGTTTATGTCACGGCTCTTGCTTTGTCGGAGCAAATCACAAAAAGCAGACTCGATTTCGTGCTCGACGACGACTCTTGGGATGATTTTATGAATCTTATCAATTTGATTTACAATGATTTTAATAAAAAACTTATAGAAAAATATCCAACTTTGACAAAAGAAGACTTGCACATTTGCTCGTTGACAAGATTAGGATTCAGCAACCAGGTGATTGCGATTTTGCTCAATCAGCAGACGAACTCGTATGCGAGAAGGAAATCGAGGATTAAGCAGGAAAAGATGAACGGAAACGAGGATACACGGAGTTTTGAAGAAATAATTGAAAACATTTAACCACGAATTGACACAAATTAACACGAATTATCAAAAATTTAATACTATGAAAAAGCTGTTTTTTATTTTGGCATTATTCGCAGCAATAGCAACTGTTGTCGCACAGGAAAACCATTATGATTTTTGCGTCATAAACCAAACTGGATATTACACTTATTATCGCATAATTGACGCTGATAATCAATTAGTTGAGGTAACATATCCTTGTCAGAACGGCGGAAACTATTGGTATGGTTATGAAAAACCCGCCGGTAAGCTCATAATTAACAATGAAGTTACTTACAACAATATTGAGTATCATATAGTTGCTATCGGCGACAACGCTTATTACAACTGCAGTGATTTACGCGGAGTGCTTGAGTTGCCGCAAAGCATCGAAACAGTCGGAGAAGCTGCTTTCAGCGGATGCAGCAAATTGTCAGGATTACTTGACTTGACACACGTGACAAGCATCGGCAGAAAAGCATTTTGCAATTGTTCCGGTCTGTCGGGAAAACTGATTTTAAACGGAAACATTGAGAGTATTGAAGACAGCACGTTTTATAACTGCTCACAATTTACCGACCGTCTCATTATACCTTCGTCGGTTAATTCTATTGGCGAAAGCGCTTTTGAAAGCTGCGGTTTCACGGGCATGGCATCGCTACCGGCTTCACTTGTATCGCTTGGCAGCAACGCTTTTAAAAACTGTTCCCATATCAACAGAATCAACATAAAAGCATTGGTTCCGCCTGTAGCCGACAGCACTGCATTTGATGGCTTATGGAAAAACATGCCCGTATATGTTCCATGCAATACATTGGAAGCATATAAAAATGCGGATGGTTGGTCATATTTCTCTAAAATTGAGGAAAAATCGTTGTGGTCGGGAGAAGCCATAAGATGGACTCAAGGCGAAGGAACGGCCGAAAGCCCTTATCTTATCGAATCGGCTGAAAATCTTGCTTGGCTGGCAAAAGATGTAAATAGTAGAAAGCATTTACAAATAGATACTTGTTATGGTATTTATGGTATGGTTTATTATGTGTACACATATCTTGATGTCAATGCATATCAGGACACATGTTTCAGGGTTGATGTTGACATCGACCTTCAGAACGAAAATGGCTTGGAATGGGAGCCTATCGGCAATATTCATGAAAACGACACCAACAACTACTACACTTACTTCTCCGGCATTTTTGATGGCGATGAACATCAAATACATAGTTATAAGATTTATAATAATGAGGAAGGTGAGATTGTACATGAGAAGGATTTCGGCATTTTTGGTGCTGTTAAAAGTGCCGATATAAGAAACATATCAGCCGCACCTTGTTTTAGCATTTACAGTAACAAAAAAACTATTGGAGGTATATGTGGAAGAGCGATTAATTCAAACATCAGCAATTGTCATACTTTAGGATGGATCAACTGTGGCAACTCACAAAACCATCAAAATCCTTGGAGTACAGTAGGTGGAATAGTTGGCCTCTCTGAATCAAGTCACATAGAAAATTGCATATCGTCAACAACAATATCAGCTTATTGTCGGGCAGGTTCAAATAACGGCCGCGGAGTTGGTGGTATAGTTGGAATGATGCTATGCGACACTGTTTCAGACAACACCAGCGATATTTTCAACTGCTGTTTTAACGGAAAAATGATAGATTTGGAAATAGGAGGCGGTATTGTCGGTGGATGTAAAAGCATTATGGGGAATTCGGGTACGGCAAGAATAGAGCATTGTTGCAACCAAGGTCCGATGTTAGCTTCAAATAGGCTACCAGATTATGAAGTTTTTTTAGGTGGTATAGTTGGTCAAGTGTATGACATTGACACTTTATTTGTTTTAAACTGCTACAGCAATGATACGATAACCACAAAAACCACAAATGACAAGTATTATGCTGGAGGCATCATCGGCAAAGCCAATTATAATGCCACACTTATTGTAAAAAACTGCTATCATGTCGGACCTGTCACCTCTACCGCCACTGGAGGTATCATTGCTCAGAACACTCAGATGTCGATAATAAGAAACAGTTTTTATGATGAAAACTGCGCTCCTGACAACGGCTTTGGAACGCCGATGAATATTGAGGAAATGAAAACTGAAGCATTTGTCACGCAATTAAACAATGGCAGCACCGTCTATAAAATGGACACTGAGCCATATCAAAACGATGGATTCCCTGTTTTCGGCACCGACGGTCTGATTTTTGTGGGAGCCGAATGGTATTACGAGATTTTAAATGGAGACGGCAGCATCACCTATCAGAATTTGCGATGTGTCGGTGACACCGCCATCAACAGCAAGCGTGCAAAAGTGATAGTGAAAAGCAACACATTGTACGACAAGGGATTATGTACCGAAGTCACTCACGAATATGTTTATGAGGAAAACGGTGTCGTTTACTGGTGGAACAAGAAGTTGGAAGAATTCACCGTATTGTACGATTTCAGTGCCATCGAAGGTGAAGAATGGTTTATCAAAGTCGGCGAAGAAAGCATAACAATGCATGTTTATGAAGTTGAAAATCAGATAATTAACGGCTTGCCATACAAGAAACTGACTGTCGCCGATGATGAAAACCTGTTTAGCGGCACCATAGTCAGCACCATCGGACATCTCACCAGTTTCTTCCCAGAGAAGTTGATTGAAAAATCATCCGATTTCAGCATCGAACAGCTCCGCTGCTATTGGCTCAATGGCAACCTGATTTATAAAATCGGCAACATGGACTGCGACGAGATATACCATAACAATCATTTTGGAATCGATGAGACGGCAACCGAAATGTTTGCGGTTTATCCGAGTCCGACAAATGGGGTTATAAACATAAAAATTGGCGATAATGAGACGTTTCAAGAAACGTCTCTACAGGCGATGGAATATGCCATCACAAATATTTGTGGCCAAATCCTCATGCAAGGCATGATTTCGTCTGATAATCAACAGATTAACGTGGAAGGATTGGAAAATGGAATCTATTTCATCACAATTAATAATATCACGATGAAATTTGTGAAAAAATAAAAACGAATAAAAACAAATATCATGAAAAGACTATTATTAGTTTTGTCTT